>OJKE01000020.1_pt1 | contig 142387 bp, 106 predicted proteins | sample 1596501 | NCBI WGS metagenome assembly OJKE01 (sample SAMEA4350125, study PRJEB24818) | metagenome | biome: human; feature: gut; material: faeces | place: Denmark | collected 2013-09
ATTTAACATAAAACAAAATTTTAAGATGAAAAAATATATGCCCTTAGAGGGGCTTAGGTGGAGTCGTGATAGCGGTTCTACCCTATGTGACACACCCCAAAACGGCCGTTCTCGGACGGGCTGGGGGGGGCATTACCTACTCTAGCTGCAAGTGAGACCTTATCAAACCCTAAGGTAGAGGAAGCTCAGCAGAGTGAAATTACCGTAAAGGGTACAGTTGTTGACGATGCCGGTGAGCCAGTCATCGGAGCTACCATTATGGAAAAAGGAACCCGTAATGGTACGGTTACTGATATTGATGGTAACTATGTTATTAAGGTAAAGCGTAATGCTCAGTTGGCTATTTCTTACTTGGGATATTCTACCCAAGTAGTTCCTGCCGGAACTTCAAAAGTGGTTTTGAAAGCCAACGATACTAAACTGAATGAAGTAGTGGTCGTAGGTTTCGGTACCCAGAAAAAGGTAAACCTTACTGGTGCTGTGACCGCTGTTTCGGGTGAGGAATTGGATAGCCGTCCTGTAAGTAATGCAACCCAGGCTCTGCAGGGTATGGTGGCTGGTTTGCAGATTACCCAGGCTGCAGGTAGTTTGGATGATACTCCAAGCTTGAATGTACGTGGTACAACTACAATCGGACAGGGTTCCAGCGGAAGTCCGTTGGTCTTGATTGATGGTATGGAGGGTGATATCAATACCATCAATCCTCAGGATATTGCCAGTGTATCTGTTTTGAAGGATGCTGCTGCGTCATCTATTTATGGTTCTCGTGCACCTTTCGGTGTCATATTGATTACTACAAAGACAGGTGGCAAGCGTGACAAGGTAAGTGTGAACTACAATAATAATTTCCGCTTCAGTACTCCTATTCGTATGAAGCATAGCATGAACTCTGTTGATTTTGCATGTATGCAGAATGATGCGAATACGAACATTGGTGGTGGTCAGCTTTTTACACCAGACCGTGTTCAGCGTATGAAGGATTGGATAGAGGGCGAATATGTTAATGCTGGTACCCGTAAGGATAAAAATGGCAATTTGATTTATTCTTTGGATGCAGATGCTAATGGCTATTGGTTGAGTGGATTTACCGATGGTTATGCTTCTACCGATTTCTATGATGCAATATACAAAAAGCATACATTCTCTCAGGAACACAATGTAAGTGCAACCGGTGGTGACGAAAAACTCAGCTACTATGCTTCTTTTGGATATTTAGGTCAGGATGGTTTGATTAAGGTTGCTGATGAAGGCAGTAATCGATATACTGCTACTGCCAAGATTTCTTCACAGTGGACGAAATGGATGAAGTTTAACTACTCTCTCCGTTTTATTCGCAAGGATTATCATCGTCCTCAGTCTTTGGGTTCTGGTGTATATGAATATCTTGGTGGACAGTGGCCATGTGTTCCTTTGTATGATAGAAATGGTAATCTCTATAATGAGATGGTAAATACCATGACTAATGGTGGTACATATCGTTATCAGAATGATGAGTATAATCATCAGGTAGGTTTGGACATCGAACCAATCAAAAATTGGGTTACCCATGCTATCTTCAACTATCGTACATCCCATAATGAGAGTCATACAGATATGCAGCATACTTATCTGTATAATCTGAATGGTGAGGCTTACGACCAGAATAATTTTACTTATGTAGGTGAAGACTACTATAAGGATAATTATACCAATTTCCAACTCTATTCAGAGTATTCGTTCAATTTGCAGAAGAAGCATAACTTCCATATTATGGCAGGTTTCCAGTCAGAGGATGAGCGTATGAAGTACAAATATGCAGATAGAGCTGGTCTCATCGTAGGTAATAAGCCTCAAATTGATGGTACAACTGGTATTGATGCTTATGGTAATCCTGTGGATCCATCTGTGTCTGGCAATATGAGCCGTTGGACAACTTGTGGTTTCTTTGGTCGTTTGAATTATGATTATCAGGGCAAGTATCTCTTTGAGGTTAATGGCCGATATGATGGTTCTTCTAGATTCCGTCTGGGAAATCAGTGGAAGTTCTTCCCATCTGTTTCTGCAGGTTGGAATATTGCACAAGAGAACTTTATGCAGCCAATCAATGATTGGATTGGTCAGTTGAAGCTTCGTGTATCTTATGGTAACTTGGGTAACCAGAATGTTGGTACTTACCAGACTTATCAGAAGATTGGTGTATATGCCAACAATGGTATATGGCTGCAGAATGGTTTGAAACCTATGACAGCTTGGGCACCAGGCCTGGTTTCTCAGAATTTGACATGGGAAACCATCCAGAGTTTCAACGTCGGTCTTGACTTTGCGTTCTTGAAGGATCGCTTGCATGGATCATTTGACTGGTATGTACGTAAGACAAAAAATATGATAGGTAATGCCCCTGAGCTTCCGAGCATCTTGGGTACGGCTGTACCTGTTACTAACAATACCGACTTGCGTACTAATGGTTGGGAGTTGACTATCGGTTGGAACGATCGCTTGTCTAATGGCTTGCAGTATGGAATCAGCTTCAATCTCTCTGATGCCTATGCTACTATCACAAGATATCCTAATAACCCTTCTCATTCATTGGGTAACTATATTGAGGGACAGCGTATTGGTGATATCTATGGTTTTGAGACCATCGGTATAGCTAAGAGTCAAGAAGAGATGGATGCTCATATCGCAAAGGTTGACCAGAGTACAATTGACAATAACAAGTGGGGTGCTGGTGATATTATGTATCGTGACCTCAATAATGATGGTAAGATTTCCTGGGGTGCCAATACATTGGAAGATCATGGAGATCTTAAGAAGATTGGTAATTCCACACCACGTTATCTCTTCGGTATCGACTTGAATGCTGCTTGGAAAGGCTTCGATGTACGTTGTTTCTTCCAGGGAGTCATGAAGCGTGAGTATTGGGCTAGTACACGTTATTTCTTTGGTACTTTCGAATATGGTCGTTGGTATCAGGTCTGCCTGGATGGTTTGCAAGACTATTATCGTGACGAGAACTCTTGGTCTGTTGTCAATGGATTCCAGGAGACAAACAAGGATGCTTACTTGCCACGTGCAGCCTATAGCGCCAAGAATGAGCAGGTTCAGACAAAGTATCTGCAGGATGCTTCTTACATTCGTTTGAAGAACCTTCAGATTGGTTATACCTTGCCACAGGATTTGACACGTAAGATTTCTATTGAGAAACTTCGTGTTTACTTCTCGGGTGAGAACCTCTGGACAGGAACATCTCTCCGCAAGCAGTATGACCCAGAGACCATCGGTACATGGTATGGCAATGGATATCCATTGAACACAACCTTCTCTTTTGGTTTAAGTTTAACATTATAAATATAAGAATGATATGAAATTCAATATATCTTTAAAGGTTCTTCCTTTGTTGGCATGCGGTATGTTGATGGCTTCTTGTAATGATTTTCTGAAGCAAGAGCCTCTTACAGAGATTACTCCTACCGACTATTACAAGGATGCTACTCAGCTTCAAGCCGTAGCTAATGCTTTCTATCAGACTGTATTGCCATATCATAGTGGTGCAGGCTATGGTACATTCGCATACGATAATGGTACAGATAATCAGACCGGTTCTAATGGCGATTCTAAGTATAAGAAAGGTAGTTGGAAGACTAGTAACGACAACTCTTCATGGAGTTGGAACAATATTCGTGATATCAACTATCAGTTGAATATGGCACAGTCTAACTATGAGAATGGATTGATTGCGGGTGATGAAAATAAGATTCGTCAATATATCGGCGAGTTACACTTCTTCCGTGCCTATGCTTATTTCAGCTTGTACAAGAGCTTCGGTGACTTGCCTATTGTGACAGAGGCCATGCCTGACAATGAGGCTATCCTTGTAGCAGCTAATAAGCGTAGTCCTCGCAACGAGGTGGCTCGTTTTATTCTTGCCGACCTGGATTCTGCTGTAACCTATATGGAACCTGATGGTTGGGAAGCAACCACTCGCATCTCTCCTGCTGTTGCTCATCTGTTTGCATCACGTGTAGCCTTGTTTGAGGGTTCTTGGTTGACCAACTTCGCTGGTACTCCGTTCGTTCCTAATGGTGAGGGATGGCCAGGAAAGGCAAAAGACTATAATGCCAATTATCAGTATCCTACAGGTAGCGTTGAGGCAGAAGCTAAGTACTTCTTCAAGAAGGCGGTTGATGAGGCTGCCATTGTTGGTGATGCTTATGTAGGTAAATTGGATAAGAATACAGGTATTGTACCTCAGTCTTTATCTGATACCAATCCTTATTTCTATAAGTTTGGTAATACCGATATGTCTGCCTATCCTGAAGTTCTTCTCTGGAAGGCCTATAATAAGGGTAAAGGTGTGACTGATAACATTGAGGTTGCTGTAAACCGTGGTAATACCTATACAGGTTTTACCCGTGGTATGATTGATGCCTTCCTGATGGAGGATGGTAAGCCTACTTATGCTCATCATGATGGATATGTATATGAAGATACAACGACTTATGCTGTGGTTCGCAATCGTGACCCTCGTTTGTTTATCTTCCTGAAACGCCCTGGTCAGAAGAACGTACTGCAGGGTGAGGATAATACAATTGCAGCAGAGCAGGTTCGTCCTATAGAGCCGGTTCCTCAAGTATTTACCCGTTCATTTGACGTAACTTATACTACAGGTTATGCTATTCGAAAGGGTGGTACGTTCAATCAGAACTTGGCAGAAAACCAGGCTGGTTATACTGCATCTATCACCTTCCGTGCAACAGAGGCTTTGCTCAACTATATTGAAGCTCAATATATGCTCGACCATCATTTGGATGCAAAGAGCATTTCATATTGGAAGGCAATCCGCGAGGCTGCTGGCTTTACAGGTGAGGCTGCTGACCCTCAGACTACTATTGCTGCCACAGATATGGCACAGGAGTTAAAGGGTTATACCGATGGCTCTGGTACACAGTATGATTGGGGTGCATTTTCTGCTGGCAAGGCATTGACAGATCCTACTTTGTATAGCATTCGTCGTGAGCGTCGTACAGAGTTGATGGCTGAAGGTCTTCGTTGGATGGATTTGATTCGTTGGCGTTCTCTTGATCAGTTGATGAAACAGCCTTATCAGCTTGAGGGCTTCCATCTTTGGAATACTCCAATGGAAAAATGGTATACAGAAAAGCAGTTGGTTGACGATGGTTCTGTAACAGCTACGGTATCTTCTCGTAAGCTGACTGAGTATTTCCGTCCTTATCAGATTGTTTCTACCAATATGCTTTACAATGGTATGACCTGGTCTATGGCTCAGTACCTGCAGCCAATGCCTTTGCGTCAGTTTATGCTTACCGCTCCTGACCATAAGACCTATGCAGACTCTCCATTGTACCAGAATCCATACTGGCCTATGAAACCGGATGAGGCTGCTGAGCAGTAATACAATTCTTTTGAGATAATGAATAATTCGCCCAATAGCAAAACAAATAAGCTATTGGGCGATATTTTTTTCCAACTCTTTAGATTCCTGTATCTAATCAAAATCAACTTAAAACATAAATCATGAAGCAAATTAAACTGAATACAAGGAACGTAGCAATATTGTCTTTGTTCCTTATGTTGTTATTCGGCAGTTGTAGCTCCAATAATGATTCCATGGGAACTGATATTCCTGATAATCCCAAACCATCGGATGTGAAGGTGATGGATAAAGCTGAGATTGTTGACTATAGTAAGTACTATTGTCCTGCTAAATGGAATGAAGGCTTTGAAAAAGGTCTAGACAATATGCTCCGAAGCGATGCCAGATGGTCGTGGTGGAGAATGAAGCAGAGTGAGCACTTCTTCGTGTTCTGGGAGCCTGGCTTTGGAGATAATCCTAATGCTGAAGCTGTACCAGAGGCATTGCGTGTGGATATTGATGACTTGTTGCAGAAGGCTGAGCAGTTCTATAAGACCAATGTAGAGAAACTCGGTATGGCAACTGTTGGTCAGGGTAAATCGGTTCTTGACAATCATAAGATGCAGATTTATCTCCTTTATCAGACAGATTGGCTTGCTACTGGTTCAGGCTATGATGACAAGATAGGTGCCCTTTGGGTAAATCCATCTACCTGCAAGCCGGTTGGTTCCACCATCGGTCATGAGATAGGACACTCTTTCCAATATCAGGTTTCTGCCGACAAACTCTTCACGGGTGAGGCTACGCCAATAGATAGGGCAGATGGTTCTCAACTTGTGCCTGCGGGCTTCCGTTATGGCTTTGGCGAAAATGGAGCAGGCGGTTGTGCTTATTGGGAGCAATGCGCCCAGTGGCAGTCGTTCCAGGATTATCCTAATGAGTGTTTCGACCAGGAAGCTCATTATGCAGTTTGGCTCAAGAATCATCATCGCCACTTCAACCATGAGTTCATGCGTTACGCCAGCTACTGGTTCCTGTATTGGTTTACTGAAAAGCATGGCATCGAGTCATACGCCCGTATCTGGAAAGAGAGCAAATATCCGGAGGATCCTCTCCAGGCTTATATGCGCATCTATTGCAACAATAGTCTTGATGCACTCTACAAGGATTTGTATGTGTATAGTGCTCATTGTGCAGACTATGATTTCAAGGCTGTGCATCAGTATAAGAAGGAGGCAGCCATCAACTATTCTACCAAACTGTATAAGAACGATGGCTACTATCAGGTAGCTTATACTAACTGCCCGGGTACAACAGGTTTCAACCTCATTCCGCTGAATGTTCCAGCTTCAGGAAAGGTAAGTGCTACGCTTGAGGGCTTGGCTCCTAGCTCTGCTTTGGCAGCTGGTGATCCAGGTACTGTGGTAGATGGAGATGGTAATGCCAAGAGTACTGTGACCAAGTATAATTCCCAGAGCAATACTCAGCAGAATTATCGTTATGGTTTTGTGGCAATCACCAAGGATGGCAAGTCGCATTATGGCGAGATGCATACAGGCAAGAAAGGCACAGCAACCTACGAAGTTCCTGCCAATACCGAGCGTTTGTATCTCTGTGTGCTGGCTGCTCCTGATAAGTATAATCGCAATGCATGGGATGATGATGAGACCAATGATGAGCAATGGCCTTATCGTGTGAAGTTCTCGGGTACAGACTTGCTAGGCAACGTGACGATACCTGAAGGCGACCCTACTGATTTGGAGACTTCACTTGAGGTAAGTCTTGACGCAAGCAGCGAAAGCTATCCTCTGCATACCTTCAATCTCTTGAATGATGGTGTTATGGAGAAGATAGCCAAGGCTTTCAAACTTCAGCCTTCAGAGATAGCTGGTGCGACGTTGGATGCTGGAACGGTTAAGGCTGATGGATTCTCTGGTCCTGCCGAAGGCAAGGTGGCTGTGGGCTTGACCAATCCTGATGGCAAGGTGTCGTATGCTTACTCTGCCAATGGCATTGGTTTCTGGATTGCAGCCGATGGCACAGCCAGTTCTTGGAGCGATGCTCCTATCTACTATGAGTATGATGCCAGTGGATATGGCTTGACCGTGGGGCATAATCCTGGTCACTCCGAAAAGAGCAAGACTTATATCATCAAACCAACGATGGTATATAATAAAGGTGGCAAGCTCCATAAGGCTGTTATTACCATTAAGATGAAATTCGCATAGTTAATATAGTTAGTTCCGTTGTTCATATGTTCACTCGATCAGTTGGTTAAGCAGCCTTATCAGATTGTATTATGAACACTTCGCTTACTAACCCTTATCCAAAAGAGAAATAAAGTAAAAAAGTGGCAACTGGGGTTCCGGTTGCCATTTTTACTTTACAGTTTAAGCGTGGCTGGAAAAAATCTTAAGAGAAGAAATCATTTCCCTTAAGGAAAAAACTATTTTCCCTTAAGGAAAAAAATAAAAACCCTTAAGGAAAAATTCTCAATCTCTTTTTTCCCCATTTTTCGGGTGTTTTTGCCTGATTTACCTTCTTGTGAATATTGTTTACATAGGGGGATTGGGGAAGATCCTTATTAAGAATACTAAAGAAAGCATTCTTTAATCAAAATGATAAAGGAATACGATATTGAGGTTTCGTATTAAAAAAGAAAACCATCCGATGGAACTAATGCTATCGGATGGTTTTCTTGTTTTATTATTGTTTAAACAAGTCTCTCTATATCTTTTATTGAAAGGCCTGTACCTTTGGCAACTTGCTCTTGTGTGAGCCCCATGTCGAGAAGACGCTTTGCGGTGGCCAACTTTTCTTTGGCAACCCCTTCTTCTCTGCCTTCTTTCCTGCCTTCTTCTCTGCCTTCTTCCTTCGCTGTATCGATCGAATTTTTAATGTCTCGGTAAGCTTTGAGGCTGTCTTCATATTCACGTAGCTCTTGTTGACTGAATTTTGCGATTTCAGCTTCTTCAAACAACTTCGTGAAAATTCTCTCTTTTAAAGCTTTCGGTCGTTTGTCAAGCTTGGGTAAATTCTTGAGTACATAGAGCCATTTGTCATACAGAGTTTCTAGCTCAGTCTCGCTTTTGTTGAATTTGGCAATCTCAATATACTTGAAAGAAAGCTTGTCGTTAAAGACCTTGAATGTCTTTTTGTCTAGCAGACCAACATCGTGATTGATTTCTTTTTGGTCGAAAGCTTCTTCCTTAAAATCAAAATTGAGTAATGCTACTGTATAAACGTGGTCTAGCTTGAAATTCCAATCCTGTCCTTTTGGTGCTTGCTCTCTTATAGGAAATGTAGAGTAGAAGAGAGAACGATCTTTGAAGTATTTCTGAAAAGCGTTCTGCATTTCAACGATGAACTTTTCTCCTTTCTCATTTTCACAATATACGTCAAAGATAGCTTTGCGCTCTGCGAAAACATCACCAACGTGTTCGCTATTGAGGTAGCGGACATCCTTAATGACTTGCTCTCCATCGAAAAGTGAATTCAGAAAGTTGATGAGCAAGTCTTTATTTGGCTTTGTTCCAAAGATACGTTTGAAACCAAAGTCGGTAAGTAAGCTGATATATCGTTCTTCTGATAATCTCATAATCTGTTCTTTTTATAGATTTCTTTTGGCAAAGATACGACTTTTTATAATATCTCCCAAGTTTTTTGGCATAAATCTATTATTCTGATGTAGTTTTTGACAAATCTCTAAGATGTTCTTTGGGAAAATACGATATTTGTATCATTTTAGACGATATTGCGAGCGTTTTTGCTAGATTATCAGTACTTTTGTGCCGAAATATCAATAACGAAAATAATAAATAACGCAAAAATCATAACCGAAATGAAACGAATCTTCTTATCGCTGATACTCACAGCAGCAACCTTGCCTTGGGCTACTGCAGCCCTGGCTCAGCAGGATCCATCTGAGGCGCCTGCCACCAGCCCTGTAAATCCTGTTTCTGCACCACAGAAACTCATCTTCGTACCGGACTCCCTGAAACCCTATGATTTCAACAAGGATGATGAGAGATGGTGCTGGCGACATAGTGCACAGACCCAGAATATCGTGTATTTTTGGGAAAAGCCATTCGGAGACAATCCGCAGAATCCTCCTTCGCTCGAAGGTAAGCCGATGAAATTCGACTTGGGCAATCTCCAGATTCAGGTAGAAAAGTTCTACCGCTTCTTCCGTGATACCCTGAAGTTCTCTTTGCCGGGCAGCATCTGCGACCAGTATAAGATGATGGTGATGGTAAACTATTCGCTGGAAGGAACTGCTTACGGCGGAACTTACGATGACTTTATCGGAGCGCTCTGGGTAACACCTAACCGTATTCAAGATAAGAAACTCAATTGTCTGGCTCACGAACTGGGACACAGCTTCCAGCTTCAGATCATGGCAGACAAAACGGGCGAAGCCTGGGGAGGAAGCGGTTTCTTCGAGATGACATCCCAATGGATGCTCTGGAGAGTGAATCCTGACTGGCTGACGGATGAGAAGTATCATTTCGATGCCTTCAGACAACTTACCCATAAGGGATATCTGCATCTGGACAACATCTATCATTCGCCATACGTGATAGAATGGTGGGCTGAGAAACATGGATTGGAAAGCATCGCCCAGCTCTATCGGGAGGGAAAAATAGGAGAGGATCCGGTTGTTACCTACAAGCGGAAGTATAAGATGACTCAGAAGCAGTTTAATGATGAGATGTTCGACTGCTACCGCCATCTCGTGAACTTTGATTTCGATTATGCCCGCAAGGAGACCCGTCCTTATGCCTGCACCTTCGATACCAAGATGCAGAAGCAGAAGAATGGTTATCTCCGTCCGGATACAGCTTCGGTTCCAGAGAACTATGGTTTCAATGCCATCAAGTTGGAAATCCCGAAGGCAGGCAAGAAGGTTACTGTAGATTTCAGAGCACTCGATGCCGAGGGTAAGGCGTTTAGGGCATCCAAGGACAAGATAGCAAGAACCATCGGTTACCGTTATGGATTGGTGGGAGTAACCGCTGATACCGATGAATGCATCTACAGTCAGATGGGGGAAGCGATGAACGGAAAGGTTTCGCTTGTGGCTCCAAAGTCCCAGCCGCTCAAGGCGCTCTATCTGGTGGTGATGGGAGCTCCTTCGAATCATTCGCTCGATCCATCTTCCCGCCGTTTCCCTTATGAAGTAAGAATGAAGTAAGAACAACTTAATATTTCCGTTTATGAAACAACTTATGATAAGCCTCTTGTTGTTGCTTTCTTGTTTTTCTGTGCTGGCACAGGAAAAGACAGCTAACCGGGAGGTAACAAAAGTCAAGAAGCTTTATGCCTTGTATGGTGGAGTTTACGACTCTTTCACTCGTATGCCATTGAGTGCAAAGGTGTTTTTGATGTTGAAGGATTCTACTATTGTAGATACCTTGTCGGCAGAAGTTTATAATTATAATAAAGATAGTTTCTTTAAGTTCCCTGTGGAGAAGATTCGCCGGGATTATATCCTCAAAGCAACTTGCCCTGGCTATTTCGATACATTTGTCAACTATACTTTTGAGCCTAAGGGCAGAAAATATAATAATGCCTTGCCTAAGATATTGATGAAGAGAGATAATCAGAACTACGAGGCGCAGCTGGATGAGGTGGTTGTTAAAGCCACCAGAATTCAGGTGGTGCATCGTGGCGATACGATTGTATATGATGCGACAGCCTTTGCCTTGCCTGAAGGTTCCATGCTGGATGCTCTCATCAAGCAGTTGCCAGGCGTAGAACTCAAGGAAGGTGGAGAGATTTTCGTGAATGGAAAGAAAGTGGATTTTCTTACCTTGAATGGCAAGAAACTCTTCAATGGCAATAATCAGGTGATGCTCGAAAACCTGCCTTATTATACGGTGAAGGATATCAAGGTGTTTAACAAGAAGCGCACTTTGGCAGAGCAGATAAGTAAAGGTGAGGGCAGGGACTATGTGATGGATCTGAGCCTGAAACGTGAATATATACAGAATGCATTAGCTACCATGGAAGCTGGTGGTGGAACCCAAGACCGTTGGTTGGCACGTACTTTCGGACTTTTGATGGGAGAAAAGCATGATGCGATGCTCTATGCCAATACCAACAATCTGAATGAGGATGGTACTCCAAGGAAAAAGGGCGATTGGCTTCCTTCTAGTTTCTCGGAAGGTGTGAAGACCAATCGTGAGGTAGGACTTTCTGTCCGTTCAGGTAATAAGGAGAAAACCATCGACAACGATTTCCAAACGACAGTAAAATGGAATGAAGAGAAGATAGAGAGTGAAAGTCAGGGGGAGGTATTTGCCAAGGATGGCAATATCTCAAAACAAGGGTTTACCAAGGAAAAGAATAAATACTTCAGCTGGCGACTGGAAGATGAATTCCAGCATTTTACAGATAAGTTTGCACTCTATACTAATTCCTATGTGAGCTATGACCATGCCAAGACCCTATCTTCGGCTGGAACTTCTACTTATCGTGACCAACTGATTAATGAAAGTTTGAACCAAGGTCTCGTTAAGGCTGATTATCTTTATGCGGGTACGAGGCTTGACCTTAAAAAAAGTTTTTCGTGGGGTGATGCTATTAGTTTTACTTCAAGTATAAACGTTTCTCATAATAAGCCAAATGATACCTATTCGCTCAATAAGATGAATTATGCAGTCGAAGGTACTAAGGATGTACGTAATCTCTATAGCGACCAGCACAAGCATTCCTATGATTATAGTTTTGGAATGAGGTATGAATTGAGTTTATCTCATGGGTGGGCTATCAATATCCCTCTATCATTCATGCAGCAGTATGAGAATCGCCATCATTCCAACTATCGTCTGGATCGTTTGGATGAGGGGGGATTTGATGAGTTAGGCATATTGCCTTCTACTACCGACCAATGGATGAAGGCGCAGGATGCTGACAATACCTATAGTTCAGATTTGTGGAAAAAAGGTTGCAAAAGTGAACTCCAGTTAATCAGACAAGGTGATGAGGGATTCTTGCAAATTGTCTTACCTCTAGAGTGGCAACAAGAACAGTATCACTATATGAGACTGGATATGGACACGGTGGCGAAGAGAAGAAAGTTTCTTTTTCAGCCCCAGCTTTTTTATACGAACTGGGGCAGGAATTCTAAGCAGATAGATTATAGCCTCAGTATGAAACAGCCTGACTTTGCCGATCTGATGCCATACGGCGATGATACCAATCCTCTGGCTGTTCGTATCAATAATCCAGACCTTAAGATGCTGATTCACCATCATCTGGGAGCTTATATGAGTTGGAGTTCTGATTCTGCCGACTTGAGCAGATGGGTGGCTATGGAGGCTAATTTGGTGAGGAACTCATGGGGTACGCGCACCTCTTATAATACAAAGACGGGTGCTTTTACCTATAGAAATGACAACGTGAACGGCAACTGGGATGCCAAATTGGCTGCAGGCTTTTCACGTTCCATAGACAAGCAGCATCGCTTCCGTTTCTCGGCAGATGCAAGACTGGGTTATGTGCGCAGCGTGGATTTCGACATCGACTACGATAACAAGGGGGCAGAACTGAGTAAGGTGAATACCTGGAGTCCATCAGTAGGCGCAAGCCTGACCTATCAGCTCAAGGATTTCCTATGGAAGGTGAAGGGAAAGTATGAGGGAAAGTACAGTTGTAGTAACCTGGAAATTTTTGAAGACATCAAAGCCTGTGATTTCCAATATGGCACGGAACTGCAATATACCATCCCTTGGATGAAAGTGGGTATTCAGACAGACCTCATCATGTTTACCCGAAAAGGTTATAACAGTAACGAGATGAACACCGACGATTTGGTATGGAATGCCATGTTGACCCGTACCTTCTGCAAGGGAAATGTTACAGCCAAGCTTCAAGCTTACGACTTGTTGCACCAGTTGACCAACAAGGTTTATACCGTCAATGCTCAGGGCAGAACCGAAACTTGGTATAATACCATCCCTCGTTACGTGATGTTCTCGTTGGTGTTCAAGCTTCATAAGAAGGCAAAAAATGCGGAATAGTCATCTTTTATGCTTTTAATTATGAGGTTTGATAATAATACAGAAAACCATCCGATAGTATCCAAGCTATCGGATGGTTTTCTGTATTATTGTTGTTTAAATAAGTCTCTCTATATCTTCTATTGAAAGTCCTGCTCCTTGGGCAACTTGCTCTTGTGTGAGCCCCATGCCGAGAAGACGCTTTGCGGTGGCCAACTTTTCTTTGGCAATACCTTCTTCTCTGCCTTCTTCCTTCGCAGTATCGATCGAATTTTTTATGTCTCGATAGACCGGATTGTCATATCGTTCTTCTGATAATCTCATAATCTGTTCTTTTTATAGATTCTTTTGGCAAAGATACGACTTTTTATAATATCTCCCAAGTTTTTTTGCACAAATCTATCATTCTGATGTGATTTTTGACGAATCTTTAAGATGTTCTTTGGGAAAATACGATATTTGTATCATTTTAGACGATATTGCGACCGTTTTAGCTAGATTATCAGTACTTTTGTGGCGAAATATAAATAACATAAAATGACAATCGAAATGAAGAATAAGACTTTATTATCGACATCTCTCGCCTTGATGATGGCGATGCCGATGCAGGCACAACAACTCAAAGAGTATGCGGGGGATGCAGAGCTACGCATCCCGGAATGCAAGATAACTGCACCACCCAAATCTTTGCATTTAGATAAATTTTATAAGAAATACGTGGATGTGAATGGCATTCCGATCGTAACGTCATGGCGAGTGCCAGACTCATGTATAGTGGCTGCGCATCATACACTCTATGCTATGACGAGTATGTTAAAACCAGAGGTGTTGGAAGCGATGAAAAAGCATGGAACTCGTGTGGCTATTATGGCTAGATATGAGGGCGAGACCGACATCCCAGAACATCATTTCATGATCAATGACACTACGGTGAATATGGATGTGCGGGCTCGAGGAATGGAAGGTACGATGGAAGTACCTGTCACAACCTGTGCGGAAGAGAACATCCTTGCTTACCAAATAGATAAGTATCATGCCGAGGATATCCTCATCCATGAGTTTGCACATTCCATTCATTTGATAGGTATCTATCAGGTGGATCCTACCATCAATGAAAAGCTAGACTCGCTTCTTGCCAAGGCGAAAGCTCGTGGCATTTATGCCAATACTTATCGATTGGACAATGGGATGGAATATTTTGCCGAGGCTGTACAAGACTGGTTTAATGTAAATGCAGAGGTACAACGTGCTGACGGCAAGCATAACTGGATTAACACCCGTGAGGAATTGCAGGCGATGGATCCTGATATGTATCATCTGTTGGCACAGTATTTCCCTGCTACTCAATTACAGATAAGCAAGCACAAGAAGCAAAACATTTATACTTGCGATTATACAGACTTGTTGCGTGCCAAGAACTTTGCATTCACCAGGCAAAAGCAGAAAGTAGAGGAGGGATACATGCCTTTCCGAGGACATCAGGTTTATTATCGAATTGTGGGCGAACGCCAGGAAGGTAAGGCACCTATCATCTTGCTGCATGGTGGACCAGGCAGTACCCACAACTATTTCGAGGTGCTGGATCAAATTGCCGAGACTGGCCATCAGGTCATTATGTACGACCAGTTGGGCTGTGGAAAATCGTATGTAGAAGGTCATCCGGAACTTTGGAAGACTGAGACGTGGGTGGATGAGCTAGATGCGCTCCGTAAATACTTACATCTTGACCAAATACATCTCTTGGGACAGTCGTGGGGAGGTATGTTGGCTTTGGCGTACGTCTATGAACGTCATCCCGATGGGATTCGCTCACTCATTCTCTCCAGTACCAATCCATCGGCTTCGATGTGGGTAAAGGAGCAACATCGTTTGGTAAAATACTTACCGGAAAAAGAGCAAAAAGCCATAGCCAAGGCTGAGGCTACGGGGGATTTTGACAGTAAGGCATACAAAAGTGCAATTGCTCACTATATGGAGCAACATTGTGCTGCACCTGTTACTGCCGACTCGCCTGAATGCCTGAGAAGAGAGAAAAAGGCTGGTACCTTGTCGTATATTTATGGTTGGGGACCTAATGAGCTAAATGCTACTGGCGACTTGAAGGATTTTGAGTATTTGGAGAAGATGAAGAGCATCGACATCCCTACCTTGGTAATTAGTGGTAGTGAAGATCTTTGTACTCCTGCCATCGCCAAGGCCATGCATGATGCTTTGCCTAACAGTAAATGGGAACTCTTTGTGGGAAGCCGCCACATGCCTTTCGTAGAAGATCATAATCATTACTGCAAGGTTTTGGCAGAATGGTTGATGACACATTTGTAAAGGCTTACGTAATGGCGCATCTCTTTTTGTAATGGAATTTTGTAAAAATATAATATGAAGAATAAAGGATTATGGATTGCATCGCTCGCCTTGATGATGGCGATGCCGATGCAGGCACAGAAGTTCGAAGACAACTTCGAAGATAAGACGCTGCGACTGGATTATATCGTGGCGGGCGATAGCGTGAACCAGGCTATCTATTTCGAACAAGCTTACAGCAACCCTACCTGGGCGGGAAGAAAGACAAGACTGGATGAGAAATTCCTGAACGGAAACGGACAGGTGACCGTGTATGAGCATGGCACCAACAAGGTGCTTTATGTAAACACCTTCTCTACACTCTTCCAGGAGTGGCAGCTCACACAGGAGGCGAAGCATCTGCAGAAATCATTCGAGAGCAGTTTCCTCGTGCCTTTCCCGAAGAAGCCGGTGGATGTAAGTATCACCCTGAGCGATACGCATCAGAAGGTGACCGCAGAACTGCGCCATACCATCAATCCCCAGGATATCCTCATCCGACCATTGGGCGAGAATGGCATCCCTTACCGCTACATCGTGAAGAGCGGAGAGGCTGCCGACTGTGTGGACCTCGCCATCATCGCCGAGGGTTATCGCCAGGACCAGATGGATAAGTTCTATCAGGATGCGCAGCGGGCTGCCGATGCCATCTTCGAGCGCGAACCATTCGCTTCGCTCAAGTCGAGATTCAACGTAGTGGCAGTTGCGGCTCCATCGCTCGATGAGGGTCCTAGTATTCCGCACGACGGGAAATGGAAGAACACGATGGCTTGCTCTCATTACGATACTTTCTATTCGAACCGTTATCTCACCACGAGCAAGATTCATCGCATCTATGATGCCTTGAGCAATGTGCCTTTCGAGCAGATCATCGTATTGGTGAATTCTCCTACGTATGGTGGCGGCGGCATCTACAACCAGGTAACGCTTTCTACCTCTGATCATCCTACGTTCAAGAAGGTGCTGGTGCATGAGTTCGGTCATGGCTATGCGGGTTTGGGCGATGAGTACAGTACCGATGAGTACGACCCGATGTATCCTAGCGATACTGAGCCTTGGGAACCGAACCTCACCACTCTGAAGGATTTCCAGAGCAAGTGGGCGGATATGATGCCGAAGGGAGTGAAGATTCCTACGCCGCTTGCCAAACTTCCGGATCATAAGAATGTCAGAAACGAGAAGGAGCAGAAGAAACTCAATGAAGCCGTCTTCAAGATTGGTGTCTTTGAGGGTGCGGGAAACCAGAGCAAGGGATGTTACCGCCCGGCACAGGTTTGCCGTATGAGAATCAACGAAGTGGATGATTTCTGTCCGGTTTGCCAGCGTGCCATCCGACGCATTACCGATTTCTATACTGGGAAATAATTCAAGTTTTGTAAGCGATGGGAATTGATAGAAGTTAAAGAAGTTTCCCTTAACTTCTCTAACTTCCCATATACGATAAAGAAGTCAACAAGTAAAATTTTAAATAGAATGAAGAATCAGATTTTAGGCCTTTCGCTGTTGAGTGCAGTTCTGACGATGCCGGCAGCTACAGCTTCAGCACAGGGCACATTAGAAGATTACAACAGAGCTTATGCGCTGCGTCATCAGTTCTCTGCCGACTCCGTGTTCCATTGGGCACGATCATCGGCTTGGTGCGATTCCACCCACGTACTGCATTATCAGATTTCTACTCCTCAGGGCAGGAAGTTTGTATCCTATGATGCCGACAAGGATGAGATGAAGACTTATGATTCGCAGGAAGCGATGGAGAAGGCGCTGGGCATCAAGCCTCGTCCTGCCTACAAGCCTCAGTTCGGCAGACACCACGAGCGCCATTGGATGGAGGTAGATGAGGAGAAGGAGGCTTATCCGGTACTTTCGCCCGACGGCAAGATGGAAGCCTACATCGAAGGTTACAACGTGGTGGTTCATGAGGCTGGAAAGCCTTATACCGAAGCCAAGCGAATCCTTACTCAGGATGGTACCATCGGCTGCTATTACAGCAACCGCATCCAATGGAGCCCAGACGGCAAGCACATCTTCGTATGCAAGCGAGTGCCGGTAGAGAAACGCTATGCCTACTACGTGGAATCTTCGCCTGCCGACCAGCTGCAGCCTATCCTCCACAAGCAGGAGTATGCCAAGCCGGGCGATGCTCTGCCACAGCACTATCCGGTCATCATCGATGTGGCTACCGGAAAGAAGGTGGAGGCTGACAGGCATCAGATAGAAAACCAGTATGAACTGGAGTGGATGCAATGGACACCTGACAGCAAGGAGGTGACAATGGAGTACAACCAGCGTGGTCATCATCTCTATCAGATGCTGGCGATGAATGCCGAAACCGGCAAGCTGCGTACCGTGGTAGAGGAGCGTGCCAATACCTTTGTGAACTATGGTCGACTGTGGCGCCAGTTTATCAAGGATGGCAAGCAGCTGCTCTGGCTGAGCGAGCGCGACAACTGGAATCATCTCTATCTCTACGATGTGCAGAAGTCGAAGGTTATTCGCCAGATTACCAAGGGCGAATGGTTTGTTCGTGGCATCCAGCGTGTGGATGAAGAGAAGGGAGAAATCTATTTCTCGGCTAGTGGCGTGAATAGGAATGAGGACCCATATCTGGTACATTATTATAAAATAGGTATCGACGGCAAGAATATGGTGGCGCTCACTCCTGAAGAGGGAAATCATAGTGCCCAGTACACCTACGATTACCGCTATCTCCTGGATTCCTATTCGAAGGTGGATGCCGCTCCTGTTACCGTGCTCAGAGATGCGCAGACCGGTAAACTCGTCAAGACTCTGGAAACGGCTGATATCGCTACGCTGAAGAAGCACGGATGGGTGGCTCCGGAAGTGTTTGTGGCAAAGGGAAGAGATGGCAAGACGGATATGTGGGGCATCATCCAGCGCCCTACCAATTTCGATCCTAATAAGAAATATCCGGTCATCGAATACATCTATGCGGGTCCGGGCGATGCCTATACTCCGAAGAGTTTCATGCCATACAACTGGTACACCACTTCGCTTGCCGAACTCGGTTTCATCGTAGTCCAGCTCGATGCGATGGGCACTTCCTATCGCGGCAAGAAGTTTGAGGAGGTTTGCTACAAGAATCTGAAGGATGCCGGATTCCCAGACCGTGAGCTCTGGATCAAGGCTGCCGCCAAGAAGTATCCTTATATGGATGCGGATAATGTGGCTATCTATGGCTGTTCGGCAGGCGGACAGGAGAGTACCACCGCCGTATTGCTGCATGGCGATTTCTACAAGGCTGCCTATAGTGCCTGCGGCTGTCACGACAACCGGATGGATAAGATTTGGTGGAACGAGCAATGGATGAGCTGGCCTGTTGATTCCAGCTACGTGGAGTGCAGCAACGTGGAGAATGCCCATAAACTGGAGCGCCCTCTGATGCTGGTGGTAGGCGAGATAGACGACAACGTAGATCCATCGAGCACCTATCAGGTGGTGAATGCCCTGCAGAAAGCCAACAAGGATTTTGAACTCGTGGTGATTCCTGGAGCCCATCATACCATGGGCGAACTCTATGGCGAGCACAAGCGCTACGACTTCTTCGTGAAGAATCTGCTGGGCGTGAATCCGCCGAAATGGAATCTGGTAAACAGCAAATAATGATGATAGGTTAATCTCTTGTCATTTTCTTTTCTAAGAACTCTTTCTTTTGAATATAATTTTGTAATTTTGCACCAATAATCGAAAAGACAAGAACAATGAGAAAGATCATAACAATCTTAGCAGCCGTCTTCCTGATGGCGATGGCGCCTGCTTCTTCCTGGAGCAGAAACATAGTGAGGGAGCCTCTGGTGCGTACCATCACGATGAACACGGGATTGCCGAGCAATGCCGTGAGAAATATCGTGCAGGATAAGAATGGATTCATCTGGTTTGGTACCGATAACGGTCTCTGTCGGTATGATGGCTATCAGGTGCAGAATTTCTATAACCCGCAGATGCAGTTCGACCAGTATGTGAGTGCGCTGGAAGCCTGCGATGAAGGGCTGTTGGTGGGTACTTCCAAGGGTGCCTTCCTCTTTAATATTGAAACGGAGCAGTTTCAGAGGCTGAGCGATCAGATTACTTCCATCATCTCTTATTTTTCTATTGATGGAAATCGAAATGTGTGGGTTTCTACTCTAGGACAGGGACTCTTCAGATACAACCTTACAACCCACGAATGCCGTCATTATCAGATCAAGGGATGCAAGGGAGAAGTGGTGGCTACCCTGGTGGATGTCAACAACCAGGTATGGGCACTCTGCAATCATCTTCCTTCATCACTCGTCCGACTCAATAAGGCGAATGACAGCTTTGAGATGGTTCCTTTAAAGGGAGATGCATCCCGGCTCGGTGGAATAGCCATGCTCGCCAATTCGGATGGAAGCATTCTGGTGGGAACCTGGAACGATGGATTGTTCCAGGTGGATACCGATGGTACTACCACTCAGCTGATCAATGCCTCCGTAAGCAATTCCGTGCATCACATCCACAAGCTCTATAACGACAGGAATATCAACGTGCTGATCGGTAGCGATGATGGATTGGTGGAATACGATATCCAGAAACGCAGCTGGAGAATGGTTTCGGAAGTGGATAATCCGAGCCGCAGTTCTGCCGAGCGATTCGTGTATAGCATCACTTCGGATAAGGAGGGCGGCATCTGGATAGGAACTTTCTATGGGGGAGTAAGCTATATTCCTTCTCCTGCCATGAGAAACCGATTCGAGATGCATTCTGCCGGTACCGGCGGACAGAAAGGTAACGTGGTAGGAAGATTTGCCGAGGATGCCAGACATCGTATCTGGGTAGCTACCGATGATGCGGGAGTAGATTGCTTTGATCCGGCAACGGATAGCTTTGTTGATTTCCCGGGCAAGCAGGCTGTGGCACGGTATAATGTGCACGGATTGCTGGCAGAAGGGGATGATCTCTGGATAGGAACTTATGGCAACGGAATCTTCAGAATGAGCTTGTCTTCCGGGGCGCTGAAGCCTTTTTCTGCCGCCGACGAAAACTTGAACAGTTGCTATTGCCTGTTCAGAGACAGCAAACGTCAGCTTTGGGCTACTTCTATGAGCGGAGCCTGTATGCTGGATGAGCAGAAGCAGATTTTCAAGAAAATGAAATCATTCAACAGCCTTACCATCGATATCAAGGAAGATAAGAAGGGCAACATCTGGTTTGCTACTCAGGGAAATGGACTCTGGTGCTACCGACGCAAAAAGACTTGGAAGCAGTATCTGAATGATGCGAAGGATACCACCTCTATCTGCAGCAATCAGGTAAACTGTGTGCAGGAGGATGCTAAGGGAAGACTTTTCGTGGCTACGAATATGGGGTTGTGCGAGTATCAGCCATCCTCAGATTGTTTCCGCCGTATTGCCATTGATGCGCCTAGCCAGGATTTTGCATCCATCATCATCAATCAGGATGAGATGTGGATCTCTTCTGACAAGGGTCTCATCAAGTGGATTCCCGGAGAACCTACGCTATTATTCAACCGTTATGACGGACTCACCTGCGACCAGTTTATGCCGAATGCCCGCCTTCTGGCTTCAGACGGCAGAGTGTATCTGGGTACTACGCAGGGATTCAACACCTTCTATCCTTATCAGGTAAAGATCAATCACGTAGTGCCTCCGGTGGCAATCACTTCTCTCGAGCTTTTCAACAAGCACGTGGAAGTGGGGTCCGAGAAATTGCCGGAGTCGCTGAACCACATCGAGCAGCTGGACCTCTCGTATGATGAGAATATGATCAATCTCTCGTTTGCGGCTTTGAGTTATGTTTCTCCGGAGAAGAACCTCTATTCCTATATGCTCGATGGATTCGACAAGGACTGGGTTACCACGAGCGAGCATCGTGCCACCTACACCAATCTGCCTGCCGGAACCTATACGTTCCGAGTGAAGGCTGCCAATAACGACGGCGTGTGGTCGCAGAATGAAGCGACGCTTAAGATTGTGGTGCATCCGCCTTTCTGGTGGTCGTTGCCTGCCAAGATTCTTTATCTGCTGCTTATCGGCTGGCTCATCTGGTTCTATACCCAGTCGAGGTTGAAGAGAGAGAAGCGCCGCCATCAGGAGGAACTCGACCAACTGGAGGAGAAGCAGGAGCAGGAGATGCGTGATGCCAGACTGCAGTTCTTCACCATGATAGCCCATGAAATCCGTACTCCGGTTACGCTGATCATCGGACCGCTGGAGAACCTGAAGAAGCAATGGCAGAAAATCAGCGAGAGTGTGAAGGATGGCGAGGCGATGAACCAGACCCTGAACGTGATAGACAGAAACGCCCAGCGACTCCTGACGCTTGTCAACCAGTTGCTCGATTTCAACAAGGTGCAACAGAAGGGACTGCAGGTTCATTTCCGATTGCAGAATATTTCCAAGCTGATGCATGCGGTCGTTGAGCGGTTTGAGCCTACTTTGCAACAGAAGGGAGCCCGACTGGAGGTGGATTATCCTGCCGACGACTTTTCGGCAATCATCGATAGCGAGGCGATTACCAAGGTAATCAGTAATCTGATGACCAACGCCACCAAGTACACCCATGATTACGTGCATCTCTCGTGCCGGCTTGCCGAAGACGGCGAGCATTTCATCATCTCGGTAGAGGATAATGGTATGGGAATCAGTCCTGATGAGCAGGATAAAATCTTTGCAGCCTTCTATCAGGCTCACGACAACAAGCCGGGAACTGGTATCGGACTCAGCATCGTGAAGAATCTGGTGGAGGCTCATCACGGAAAGGTTGAGGTGAAATCGGAAGAAGGAAAGGGTGCTACCTTTATCGTCACCCTGCCTGTCAACCAGGAAGATGCCGTGGTAGAGAAGGAAGAGGATGCCTTGAAGAATCCTATCTCTGAGGAGGATGAAACGATGATGGAGGCTGACGGAAATCCTGATGATGCATCAACTGCAGAGAATGCGGAAGAAGCCCAGAAGGGTTATCGCCCTACGATGCTGGTCGTGGATGACGACGAGGATATGAGAAACTTCGTGCAGGCACATTTCGCCAAGACGTATCGGGTGCTGACGGCAGAAGACGGCAAGCAGGCGCTGTGCATTCTGAACAAGAGTGGTGTAACGCTGATAGTGAGCGACTGGATGATGCCGGAAATGGATGGCCCGGAGTTCTGCCGTAGTGTAAGAACGAATCCGAAGACCAGTCATCTGCCGTTCATCATGCTTACGGCAAAGACCGATGATGCCAGCAAGGCAGAAGGAATGAACTGCGGAGCCGACATCTTTATCGAAAAGCCTTTTTCGATGAAGTATCTGGAGGCGAGCGTGAACCATCTGATAGAGATGCGCAGGCTGCTGAAGAGCAAGTTCTCGCATACGCCGCTGGAACCTATCCAGGAGATTGCGCCAACCAAGATTGATAATGATTTCCTGGTGCAGATGGAGAAGGTGATAGAGGAGAATCTCTCGAATCCGGAAATGAACGTGGCGTTCCTGGCTGCCCAGTTGGGAATGAGCCGAAGCTCGCTGTTTAACAAGATCCGCGGTTTGGCTGATGTTACGCCTAACGAGATGATTCAGGTAATCAGGCTCAAGAAGGCTGCTCGCCTGCTGCGTGAGAAACACTATCGCATCAGCGAAGTGAGCTACATGGTGGGCTTCAGCAGTCCTAGCTATTTCACAAAATGTTTCCAGAAGCAGTTTGGCATGAAACCTGCCGAATTTGCTGAAATGGGATAAACAGGAATGGGATAAAAAATGAAAAAGAGAACATTGCAAAACGCGATGTTCTCTTTTTTGTTTTTATTCTTTTTAATCAGATTATTTTTTGGTGACTCTGATGAAGAAGCCGATGAGGCAGATGTAGGCGATGAGCGAGCAAACCTCTGACATTGGGTTCGCCCACCAGCTTTCTGCGATGCTGGCCTCTATGCCGCCAAACTTCAGCAGGGCGCTGACCACACCCATCAAGGCTCCACCGGCGATGAAACCGCTGGCGATGAGCGTACCCTTCTCGCCACGTTCCGCATTCAACTTGGCATCCTTGCTGCGCGAAGTAACATACCAGTTGATGGCACCACCTACCAGCAGCGGAACGTTCAGTTCCAGCGGAATAAACATACCCAGGGCAAAAGCCAGGGCTGGAATCTTGAAGTAAGTGAGCACGATGGCAATCACGGCTCCGATGCCGTAGAGAACCCAAGGTGCACCCACACCATTCATCAGCGGGTCGATGACCGCAGCCATCGCATTCGCCTGAGGAGCAGCCAGAGAACCGGAAGCAAATCCGTAGGTCTCGTTGAGCAGCATCATCACGCCGCCCACGGTAGCCGCACTCACCAGGGTGCCGAGGAACTTCCATCCCTCCTGCTTCTTAGGCGTAGTACCCAGCCAGTAACCAATCTTCAGGTCGGTAATGAACGAACCTGCCACAGAGAGAGCGGTACAAACCACACCGCCCATAATCAGGGCGGCAAGCATTCCGCCAGGGCCTCGCAAGCCTACTGCCACCATCACCACAGAGGCGAAGATGAGCGTCATCAGGGTCATGCCTGATACAGGGTTGGAACCCACGATGGCGATGGCATTGGCTGCCACGGTAGTAAAGAGGAAGGCGATGGCTGCCACCAGCAGGATGGCGATAATGGCGAAGAGCAGGTTGCCATCCATCACACCAAACCAGAAGAAGAGGAAGGTGACGAGGATGGTGACGAGTGAACCGATGGCGATAATCTTGAAAGAGATGTCGCGCTGGGTACGCTTCACGTTCTCATCCACATCGCTCTTGCCCTTCAGCTCCTTGGCGGCAAGTCCTACGGCGCTCTTGATGATGCCCCAGCTCTTGATGATGCCGATGATACCTGCCATGGCGATACCGCCGATACCGATGCTGCGGGCGTAGGCACGGAAGATTTCCTCCGGACTCATGGCTCCCACAGTCTTCACGATGCTGGGATCCCAGGCGCTGAGCACGCTGTCGTGGAAGATGACGCTCATGCCTGGCACAATCAGCCACCATACTACGAGCGAACCCAGACAGGTGAAGAATGCGTATTTCAATCCGATGATGTAACCCAATCCCAATACGGCTGCACCTGTGTTCACCTTGAACACGAGCTTCGCCTTGTCGGCAAGGTCGCATCCCAGACTTACCACACGAGAGGTGAAGTTCTCGTTCCACCATCCCAGACTGGCTACGATGAAGTCGTAAAGACCACCCACCAGTCCGGCGATGAGCAGGGGCTTAGCCTGGTCGCCTCCCTTGGCTCCGCTCACCAGTACCTGCGTGGTGGCAGTAGCCTCAGGGAACGGATATTTTCCGTGCATGTCGCTTACGAAGTACTTGCGGAAAGGAATGAGGAACAGAATTCCCAACACGCCTCCCAGGGCAGAAGCCATGAAAATCTTCATAAATGAAGTCGTCATCTCCGGGTATTTTGCCTGCAGGATGTAGATGGCAGGCAGGGTGAAGATGGCTCCTGCTACCACGGCACCCGAGCAGGCTCCGATGCTCTGGATGATGACGTTCTCGCCCAGCGCCTTGCTTCGCTTGGTGGCGGTGCTTACGCCCACGGCGATGATGGCGATAGGGATGGCTGCCTCGAATACCTGACCCACCTTCAAACCCAGATAGGCTGCGGCGGCAGAGAAGATGACCGCCATCACGATACCCCAGGTCACCGACCATCCGTTTACCTCAGGATAAACCTTGTCTGGCGACATCAGCGGCTTGTATTCCTCCCCGTCCTTGAGTTCGCGGAATGCGTTCTCGGGGAGCTGCAAATTTTCTTTTTCTTCCATTATTTTTCAATTCTGATGATGTATTCACTCATGAAGCTGGCACCTGGCTGCAGGCTGTTCATCATGTATTTATCCTTGAACTCGCCGGTGTATTCAGCCCAGTCGCAGGTACCGAACCAAGGTTCGATGCAGACGAATGGAGCGTGGTTGCCCGGATTCCAGACACCTACGGCTGGAGTCTTGAACTCTACGGTTACGTGTGGCTCGCCCTTTTCGTTGAGCAGGGAAATCTGCTTTACCTGACTCTTGTCGAAGATGTAGGCATCGTCTGCGAATGATTCGTCTGTTACCTCCAGGATACCGTTGTCGGTCTGAACAGTCTCGCGTGCGTTAGGGTCGATGCAGCCTCCGATGGTAGCGAAGAGGCGGGTTGGAGCCTCGTTGTCGAGCTTGAGGAATGCCTTCAGCTTCTCTCCCTTTTTGCAGCCTGGTACCTTGAATGCAGGGTGACCGCCAATCTGGAAGTAGATGACTTTGTCGTCGGTATTCTCAACGTGCCAGATAACGTGGAGTTCGTTGCCGGCAAGGCGATAGGAAACGGCGAGGTTGAAGTGGAATGGATAGTTCTCGAAGGTCTCCTCGTTGTCGATGAGGGCGAAGGTAAGGCGATCGCCGGTCTTGCCAACGAGCTTGAAATCTACGAGCTTACTGAAACCGTGACGTGGCAGGGTGTATTCCTTGTCGCCGATGCGGTAAACGCCCTTCCACAATCCGCCAACGATAGGGAAAAGGAGAGGAGACTGGCCGCCCCAGAATTCCTTGTCGCCATCCCAGAGATATTCGTTACCATCAGCATCCTTGATGCTCTTGAGTTCTGCTCCGTGCGCTGAAATTTCAACGGTGAGCTGATCGTTTTTAATTTGTTCCATAGTTACAAATGTTTATTGTTTAGTATCATATTGATTTCTGCTTTGCTACATAATCTTTGCAAAGATACGATTTATTTTGATAAAGAGCAAAAATCGGGCTGATTTTCTCAAAGATGGCAAGAGATTTATACGATTTTGTTAGTTTATCTCGAAAAAATGCCGTACTTTTGCAGCGCGAAACAAATTCTCAGAATAGATTCTCGATATTGATTCTCAGAATAAATTCTCGAAAGAAATGATATTATATAATAAGGTATAAGAAAAAACTTAGTAAAATAAAAAAGCATTTTTAGTTCAATGACAAGCAGTAATAAAGTTAAGGGCTTTGCGGCGGGTGTTATAGCCGCCGTGTGTTATGGTACCAATCCTTTGGGTACGTTGGAACTTTATGGGGATGGATTCAATTCCAGTTCGGTACTCATCTACCGCTATCTCCTGGCTGTGGCGATGTTTGCCGTGGTGATGCTGTTCCGCAAGGAGAGTTTCAAGGTAAAGTGGGGACACTTGATCCGACTCGCTACGCTGGGTTGCATGTTCTCTCTTTCTTCTGCCACGCTCTATGTGAGTTTCCACTACATGGCGGCAGGTATTGCCAGTACCATCCTCTTTGTCTATCCGATTATGACGGCGATTCTGATGACGGTATTCTTCCATGAGAAGGTGACGTGGTCAACTACCCTGGCTATCCTCCTGGCAGTTTCGGGTGTGGGCTTGCTCTATCAGGGCGATGGAAACGATAAGTTGAGCACGGCTGGTTTTGCGCTGGTGATGTGTTCTTCCCTGCTCTATGCGCTCTACATCATCTCCGTGAACCAATGGAAGAATCCGGGAATGTCGAACATCAAGTTCACCTTTTACATCCTGTTGTTCGGACTCATCACGATGTTCATCTATTCGTTTATTGCTGGCGAGAAGATTCAGATGCTGCAGACTCCTATGCATTGGCTCTATGCTGTCCAGCTGGCGTTGTTGCCAACGGTACTGTCGCTCTTCTTCATGACGATTTCCATCAATCTCATCGGCAGTACTCCTGCAGCCATCATGGGAGCGTTGGAGCCTGTAACGGCAGTTATCATCGGCGTCTGTATCTTCGGCGAGAGTTTCTCCTTCCAGCTTGCCATCGGCATCCTTGCTATCCTGGCAGGTGTAACCATCATTATCGCCCGAAAGAAATAATGCATTCTCAATTTTAAAGAGCAAGAACTTTTATTAGAAATAAAAAAATGAAGGCTGCCTCCGCAATCAAGTCGGAGACAGCCTTTTTAGATTGAATTACAATCTTCCCTTTATTTCATTTTATTCTTGTGCTCAGCATGCCTTTGTTTTTTAGCTCGGTACGCTCTGAAAGGGCAGAAGCTTTCTATCCTTTCCCGATTCTATCTCAGAATATCCTTCAGCGCGAAGTTGGCGAGGATGCTGGTGCTCTGGCTCAGCATGCGGATGAACTCCTGCGCCGAGTTCTTCATGTACGCATCCTTCAGGATGTGGATGCAGCCATCCATCTCGTTGTCGGCAGCATCTATCGGAATTGCTCTCATGCCTTTCTCCAGGATGGTGGTGGATTCAGAAAGTACCGTTACCAGATTGCTGCGATGCAAGAGGTCGAAGATGATGTTCACATTGTTCACCTCTACCATAATCTTGAAGTCGAGATCCTTGCCCTCTATCAGGTAATCGAAGGCGTTGCGAGCCTGCAGCCCCTTGCATGGAAGGATGAGGTCGTAGCGCTCCAGCTCAGAGAGCTTCACCGATGAGAGACGCGCCAGGGGATGATTCTCGTTCACAATCGCCGCCAGGCGGTTGCTGAAGATGGCTCTACTGTCTATCGCCTTGTCTGTCTTGATTGGCTTGAAGGCAAGCACAAGGTCGAGTTCACGCTTCTTCAAGCCATCCATCAGCTCCTGCATCGAACGGTACTGGATGTTCAGCTTCACGTGAGGATAAGCATGGAGGAAGGCGATGAGCGTTTCTGCCATGATGTTGCTGAAGGAGTAGGTGACGCCGATGTTCAGTTCGCCGGTGAGCATCTCCTTCAGGTCGTTCATGTGGTCAACGCAAGCCATGGTGCAGTTTACGGCATTCTGGGCATAGGGAAGAAGCTCCTTTCCTGCCTCGGTGAGATAAACCTCGTGCGAGTTTCGCTCGAAGAGGGGCAAACCTATTTCCTGCTCCAGATGCGAAATCTGCTGCGAGAGGGTACTCTGCGTGATGTAGAGCTTGCGCGATGCCTCTGAGAAATTGAGCGTCTCGGCTACCTTCAGAAAATATTTGAGTTGTCGTATTTCCATTTTCCTTTTTTCACTAGTCTTATAATTACGCGTGCAAAGATAAAACTTTTATTTTAATTAGCCCTGCTTTCGGGCAAAATAATCAGATAAATCCTGTAATCTGTGAGAGATGAAAAACAATCTTACTTGATTTCCACTTCGTGCAGATCCACGAATTCGCCATTCTTCTTCTTTCTCTCCACCAGCATGTTGAGCAGCTTGCGCTTGCGGTTGTCGGCGATGAAGCGGCGGAAGAATACATTAGGAATGGCTACACCCAGGGCGATGCAGATGATGGCGAGCGAAGCCTTGATCAGGTTGTTCATACCCACGGTTACCTCGCCTACCACGCCGTGCATGTCGATGAAGGCAAACAGGGCACGATACATCAAGACTCCAGGTACCATCGGGATGACGCTAGGAATGGTGATGCACTGGTGAGGGGTGTGGAACCAGTGGCGTGCCTTGATGACGATGACGCTGATGAGCGCAGAACCGGCAAGCGAACCGATGCTCAAGCCCATGTCGAGACCGATATTACCATTGGATGGACCCAGGTTGACGAAGTTGCGGAAGCAAACGGCGATGATGCCGCCCACAGCCACAGCTGGCAACAGGCGTCTAGGAATGCTGAAGATGGTAGAGAAGCCCATGGCTGATACGGCTGCCGCGATGGCGAACTCCCAGTATTCGTGGTGAGGAGTCATCGTAAGATCCTTCACGAAGTTGTCGATGTGGCAAACCTGGATGGCAAAGGCAATGCCGAATGCCATGGCAAAGATCATCAGCAGGGTGTTCAGGGCACGAACCATTCCCACCTCGATGTAGCCGTCGAGCATGTCGCTCACGAAGTTGATCAGTGGAACTCCCGGCACGATGAAGAGGGCGCACGCCATCAATGGGTGCCAAGGGGTATCTGAATGCAGGAAGCCCGGAAGGGCGGCTGCGATGGATGGGTTGAGCGAAAGGAAGGAGGTGAGCCACGCAATCAGCGTTGCCACGAATGCCGAAATACCGATGGCTACATAGTTGTTGCAGCCCTTGGTAGGCAGGAACATTCTCAGGCGGAAGCCCAGGATGGCTGCCAGAGAACAGAAGAAGAATGCTGGCCAGTCGCAACCGAACTGGATGCAGAATCCGCCGCAGGCAAATCCGCCGCCGATGGCTACCTGCCAAGGGGTGAAGCTGCGTGGAGTGGACTTGATATCGTTGAGTGCCTGCTCATACTGTTCGAGCGAATAGTTATCCTTGATAGCTTGCCAGGTGAGCTTACTTACCATCGAAATGGAGGTAAGATTGATGCCGTGCTTTTCGCAACGCTGGAATTTGGAGAAGGAATGCTCCTCGTCGCTGTAGTTCACCATCAGCACATTCCAGTTGATGTAAAGGTGCATGTAGCGTTCGTCGAGGCCGAGGAACGCTGCAGCACGCTTCATCGTACGCATAATGCGCGAGGTGTCGGCAGCACTCTCCATGAGAATGCTGCCTGTGCGTAATAATAAGTCGAGTTTCCTTCTGAGTTCTGTTTCTGCGATTTCTTTGCAGTTGCAGTTGTTCTTGCCGTTGTCTGCGCAATCGCAGATTTTCATGTTTTTTTCTGTCATATATTTATCCGAATACGAAAATAATAATCTGAATAGTTACGATTCTGAGGAACATGGCAAATGGATAAACATTCGCATAGCCCACAGATGGTGCATCTGCCGAAGTCTGCTCACGCACGTAAGCCAGGGCAGATGGGTTGGTGTTGGCGCCTGCCAGCACTCCGAGCAATGTGTAATAGTTGATGTGGAACACGTATCTTCCGATGATGCCGCCCAGGATGATTGGAATCATGGTGATGGCGATGCCATAGAGAATCCAGGTCATTCCGCTTTCTGATGCCACGGTCTGGATAAACTGTTCGCCGGTGCCCAGTCCCACGCAAGCCAGGAAGATGCAGATACCGATTTCACGGAGCATCAGGTTGGCAGAGATGGTGTTGTAGGTCACGAGGTTGTACTTCGGACCGAAGTAACCTATCAGGATAGCAACTACCAGAGGACCGCCGGTCAAACCGAGGCGCAGGTTCTCGTTGATGCCTGGGATGAAGAATGGGATGTTTGCCACGATGCAACCCAGCATGATGCCCAGGAAGATAGGAATCAGGTTAGGGTAGTTGAGACGCTTCATCTGGTTACCCAATACTTTCTCGGTATGGGCGATGGCAAGCTCGGTACCTACCACGGTGACACGGTCGCCCAGCTGCAGCTTCAGGTGTGGAGTAGCAATCAGATCCACACCGTTGCGGTTAACGCGGGTAATATTGGCGCCGAGGTTTGTACGGATCTGAAGCTGGCTGATGCTCTTGCCGTTGATGCCTGGCTTGGTGATGCGGATGCGGCGGGTAATCAGGTCTTCGCCGAATTTCTCCTCGCTCACCTGAACCTTCTCGCCGAGCAGGGCGATGACTGGCTCTTCTACGGTAGGGTTGGCTACAATCTGCAGGATATCGCCCTCGTTGATTCGGGTCTGTCCGTTTACCACCTCATCGTGCTTGTCGCTATCTTTGCGGATAATCTTTGAAACCATGAAGTCGCGCTTCAAGATTTCTCTCATCTGCTTAATGGTGTCGCCGAATACCATCTGGTTGGTCACCTTTACAGAGAAGGTGTTCAGGGTCATCGCCTCCAGGTGTCCCATACCGCGTTTGGCAGCAGCTTCCTCCTCGTTCTTGTTGATACGCAGCGCATACCTTAATATAATAAAGGAGAGGATAACGCCGAGCACACCCATAGGGTAGGCGATGGCGTAGCCGGCTGCGATGGATGGGGCGTCGATGTGGCGCAGGTCGCTGAATGCCTGCTGGGCAGCACCGAGTCCCGGGGTGTTGGTAACGGCACCCGAGAGAATACCAGCCATAGAAGTGATGGATGTTCCCGAGAACGAGAATATGGCGAGGGTGGTGACGATACTCAACGCTACCACGATGATGCTGAGCAGGTTGAGGCTCTTGCCGCCGTTCTTGAACGAAGCGAAGAAACCTGGTCCTACCTCCAGACCGATGGAATAGACGAAGAGAATCAATCCGAACTCCTTGAGGAAGTGGAGCAGATGCTCATCGAGATTGAGAGAGAAGTGACCGAAGATGAGGCCGATGAAGAGAATCCAAGCCAATCCCAGGGAAACTCCCTTTACTCTCAATTTTCCTAAACTCAAACCCAAGGTGATGACCAACGCCAAGATCAGCACGGAGTGGGCTACTCCGCCTCCCCACAGATCAGGGAAGCCATAAAACAGATTTTTTAAGATATCCATGTTCTTATATTAAACTATGTTATTGATTTTTACTATAACCGCATTTCTCTGATTTTCGATTGCAAAGGTATGGATAAAATCGAAAGCAAAAAAGAATTGGTGTTGGAATGAGTCGATTTCTGCTATTGGAAATTTCGATAGAAGAGGGAGCGGATAATGGGGAGAATGTAGTGCAGGAGAAAACATTTAGGCGAAATATGAGATTTTTCGGCATAAGATGGCGGCTTTTCGCAGAATTTGTTGTAACTTTGCCTTCACAAATGAATAATAGCGAATAGACAATGGATAATAACAATAAGATGATAACGGATACTCCAAGAGAGAAGGAACTGGAGACCAGAGACGAGCTCTTCCTTGCCGAGGTAAAGGACAAGAGGGTGGCGGTGCTGCTTTCGGGCGGCGTGGATAGTTCGGTAGTGGTGTGGGAGTTTGCCCGACTGGGCCTGCACCCTGACTGCTTCTATATCAAGATAGGACCGGAAGAAAAGGAGGAATGGGACTGCTCTTCTGAGGAGGACCTGGAGATGGCTACTGCCGTGGCACGCAAGTATGGCTGCAAGCTGCAAGTAATTGACTGCCACCAGGAATACTGGAACGAGGTGACTCGCTACACCATGGATAAGGTGAAGGCTGGATTCACCCCGAACCCTGATGTGATGTGCAACAGGCTCATCAAGTTTGGTGCCTTCGATGAGAAGATGGGGCACAACTACGACCTCATTGCCACAGGTCATTATGCGCAGACCGAAACGGATGAAAACGGCGATAAATGGCTCGTTACGAGTCCTGACCCCGTAAAGGACCAGACCGATTTTCTGGCTCAGATAGAGAGTTGGCAATTACGAAAAGCGATTTTCCCTATCGGTCATCACATCAAGAATGAAATTCGTGAGATAGCAGAAGAGGAACATCTCATTAATGCCAAGCGCAAGGATAGTCAAGGAATTTGCTTCCTGGGACAGATCAACTATAACGATTACATCCGCCGATACCTGGGCGAGAAACCGGGCGACGTGATAGAGATGGAGACGGGCAAGCGAATCGGCACCCACAAGGGCTTGTGGTTCCATACCATCGGCCAGCGCAAGGGGCTGGGCTTCGGCGGTGGACCTTGGTTCGTAATCAAGAAGGATGTAGAGAAGAACATTCTCTATGTGAGTCACGGCTACGACCCTCAGACGGCGTACAAGAAGGATTTCCCGCTTCAGGATTTCCATTTCCTCACCCGCGAGGTGGCGATGCAGAAGGTAACGTTCAAGATTCGCCATACGCCGGAGTATCATCCTGCTACTATCGAAAAACTCGAAGATGGCCGCTGGATGATACATTCAGAAGAGGCGATCCACGGCGTGGCTCCCGGTCAGTTCTGCGTGGTGTATGATGAGAATCATCATCGCTGCTATGGTTCGGGGGAAATTACTGTATAATTCTTATTCTTCTACGAGGCTGTTCAGTAATCCCTGGCAGGCATCTTCCAGGAGCGTGATAACGAGCTCGAAGTCGCTGTAGTCGCCGTAGTATGGATCGGGCACGGTGGTGTATTCACGATGGTGGGTCAGGAAATCTGCCATGCGCACCACCTTGTCCTTGTCAGCCTGGCAGGAAGCCATGGAGGTGATGGCGCGGTAGTTCTCGTTGTCCATTACTACGATGGTTTCGAATCTCCCGAAATCTGACTTCTGGAACTGGCGGGCGTGACTGTTGAAATTGTAGCCATGCTCGGCTCCGCATTTTCTCATGCGGCTGTCGGGCAGCTGACCTACGTGCCAGTTTCCGATTCCTGCAGAATCGATTTCAAACTCATTCTCCAGTCCTGCCTTCTCCACCAGGCTCTTCATGATGCCCTCTCCGGCAGGCGAGCGGCAGATGTTGCCGAGGCAGATGAATAATACGGTATGTTTACCTTTCTTTGTCATTCTTCTGATATTTATGATTCTTATTTTTAGCTTTGGATTTGAATCCTGCTAGTTTATTTTTTGCAAAGTTAGTATAAATATCTGTATTATGCAAGGGTTTTCCTTTCTTTTTGATTTTCTTCAGAAAAAAATAATCGGGAGAAATATCCTTCCAAAAAATGATATGGAAAAATATTCTCCCGAAATCTTATCCCCTATAATCTGCTATAATTTTAGAAAAATTAGCATTACGAAGGCAAAAAAAGCGAGAAAAAGTAAGTATCTTTGCATCATATTTAAAAAAATCAAAGTTTTTATAGCATGACAATAACGCTTATTATCTTGGTCATTACGGTTGCCATGTTTATTTGGGGCAAGGTGAGAGCCGATATCGTGGCGCTCACAGCCCTGGCAGCACTCCTGGTTTTCGGAATTCTTACGCCAGCCGAAGCTCTGGCTGGTTTCTCTTCGCCCATCGTCGTCATGATGATCGGCCTCTTCGTGGTGGGTGGAGCCATCATGCAGACCGGCCTCGCCAAGCTGACGGGTAATAAACTGATGGCACTCTCGCGCGGCAACGAAACCATCACCTTCCTGCTGGTGATGCTCGTAACCTCTTTTATCGGAGCCTTCGTGAGCAATACCGGAACGGTGGCCCTCATGATGCCTATCATCATGAGCCTGGCAGCAGGTTCGGGCATGCAGTCGTCGCGCTTCCTTATGCCGCTCGCCTTCGCCGGAAGCCTGGGCGGAATGCTCACACTCATCGGTACACCGCCCAACCTGGTTATCGACGAGGTGCTTACCGAGTCGGGATTCAAGCCGCTCGCCTTCTTCTCCTTCTTCCCCGTGGGCATCATCGTCATCGCCATCGGCATCATCGTGCTCATGCCGCTCAGCAAAATCTTCCTCAGCAGGAAACAGAGCGGAAAGAAGAAGAAAACCAAGTCGCTCGACGACCTGGTGGATGAATACCGCCTGCTCGACAATCTGCATCGCTACATCGTGCCAAGCAACCGGACTTCTGCCGCCAAGGATGAAAACGGCGAGCCGATGAACATCGTGGGAAAGACCCTGAAGGAACTCAGCATTCAGAAGAAATACGGAGTGAGTATCATTGAGATTAGAAACGAGAAGAAATCGAGACTCGGACTGGTGCAGGACGTAAACCAGAACATGGCGAAGAGCAGCAGTACCATTCAGGAGCACGACATACTATATATAATAGGTGACGAGCAGAAGATGCAGCGCTTTGCCCAGGATTACGGACTGAGGAGGATGAAGGACGTGAAGATTGATTTCTACGACCTGGGACTGACGGAAATCGTTGTAATGCCTACCTCCAACTTTGCCGGTCTGCGCATCGGCGATGCCAACCTGCGCAAGCGATTCGGCATCAACGTGCTGGGTGTGAAGCGAGGCGGAGGCTCATCATCCTCTTCTTCTGAGGGTGGCAGAGGCGGCAACGAATACATCACGGACAATCTGATAGCCACCAAGCTGCACGTGGGCGACATGCTGCTGGTGCAGGGCGAATGGACCAACCTGACGCATCTTACTGCCGATACTACCAACTGGGTGGTGCTGGATCAGCCGGAGAAGGCTGCCGACAAGGTTCTGCTGGATTACAAGGCGCCTGTGGCTGCTGCCATCATGCTGCTGATGATAGCCATGATGGTGTTCGATTTCATCCCGGTGGCTCCGGTTACGGCGGTCATCATCGCCGGACTGCTCACCGTCTTTGCCGGATGTTTCCGCAACGTGGAGGCTGCCTACAAGACCATCAACTGGGAGAGCATCGTGCTGATAGCCGCCATGATGCCGATGTCAACGGCGCTGGAGAAGACGGGTGCTTCGGCATTGGTATCTCAGGGGCTGGTGGATAGCCTGGGAGCGATGGGCCCTACGGCTCTGCTGGCGGGCATCTACTTCACTACTTCGCTCATGACGATGTTTATCAGCAATACCGCCACGGCGGTTCTCATGGCGCCTATTGCCCTGGTGGCAGCCCAGCAGGTGGGAGTGAATCCTTATTCCTTCCTCTTTGCGGTAACCCTGGGAGCCAGCATGTGCTTCGCCTCTCCGTTCTCCACTCCGCCTAATGCGCTGGTGATGAAGGCGGGTGGCTACACGTTTATGGATTACGTGAAGGTAGGCTTGCCGTTGCAGATCATCATCGGCGTGGTGATGACCTTCGTTCTGCCGCTGCTGTTTCCTTATTAATGATAAAAATCCCCAATCCGGGGCTCGCAATGGAGCCTTGGGATTGGGGATTCTGCGTATAAAGACTTAACAGAAAATAGAGAGTGGAATGGGAAAATGAGATTTGTAATCCTAAGATGTACGGTTACATATCTACAAAATCTCCACCGCCTTCAGAGCCGGTATCGCCGGTATCGGTCTTGCCGCCCTCGGTATTACCGCCTTGGGTATTACCTCCCTCGGTATTTCCAGGCTGTGAACCGCCGCCAGGGTTATCACCGTTTCCTGAGCCACCAGGGTTAGTGCCGCCGCCGTTTGGATCCTTGTCAGGGTCTTCCACGTCACCGCTGTCGCCCGAGGTAACGTTCTTCACCACCTTGCCGTTGCGGTCGATGCAGGTAATCTGTATAGGAGTTCTCTGCAGCTCATCCTTGATATCCACGTTCGGGGTGAAGATTACTCGGCGGGCGGTGATGAGGCTGCCTGCCACCTCACCCACGGTAGCCACACTCTTGGCGCGCACGCCGAATCGCATGGTTCCCAGACCTGGGATAGCTACGGAGTGGCCTTCGGTTGACCACGCCTTGATTACCTCGCCGGCAGCATCCCAGCACGCCTGCATCACGCCGCGGCTCACGCCACTTCTCAGAGCCGCCTCCTTGATCACCTTGCTCTCCGGGAGCTTGCTGTAAAGCTCGGTACTGAGCACGAAACGATACTTACCTTTCAACTCACCCACCTGGATGAGGGTTTCCTTTGCTTTCAAATTGATAGACATAATTACTTGAATTTTAAATTGTTAATAAAATAATAGAAATAATGGTAAAGCTTTTCCCCTTTCAGGGTGTGCCCTCTCTAGCCCCCTCTGGTCCCCAGCTAGCCCCCTCTGGCCCCCGTTCCCAGCGATTCCATCGCTGGTCTCCCTAGTCGTGCCTTCGTATCAGCAATCCTTCTTCACCTGATAGTGATAGTAGGCACGAAGTGGCTAGAGTCGGCCCTTGTCGAGATATTGTTCTCCTGCTGCTGCCTCTGGTTCTTCCCGATCACGAGTCCCGCGGTACACGAGCTGGTGAGGAAGGTGACGATGGCAGAGCATACGGCCACGATGAGATACTTGATGAATGCTTTCATGTTCTGTTTCATAAGCAATACGATTTTTAAATGTTAATACTAGCAATCCGGTCTTTCCCCCAGAAGCCTTTTTTCAATTTTCCAACTGGAGAAATATTTTTCTCCAACTAGGAAAGTGATTTTTAGCGCTTTCTGAATCACGATGCAAAGATACAAAAACAACCACCATCAGTTGTGCGATGGTGGCTGATGCCGTGAGATAGCGGCACATTTTTTAAAAAAATATAAAATCAGCCTAAGTAATGACCTTATATCGAGATAATTGATTATATTTGCCTAAAAAATAGGAGGCATAAGCTTCGGTATAAAAAATAAGCGTATGGAACAAGTAGGTTATAACAATATACATCTAGCTATCATGGCAATAGAGAAGGGAGCAAAAATGATGAATGTTCCTTCTAAAAACATGTATATGCGTTTGAAGAAGCAAGGTCTCATCCATAATTTCCTTTTGCCATATTATGAGGAACTACATACCCAAAGTTCAGATTGGGTTGCAAGAACTACGGTTGAAACACTCAAAAACTGGGAGATGGCACAATGAAATTATTCCATGGATCATACATGAAAATAGAATATCCTGAAATCAGTAAAGGGCGTACTAAAGTTGATTTCGGGCAAGGGTTCTATTTAACTGACATTAAGTCGCAAGCTGAAAAATGGTCTAAGGTTATTGCTATCAGAAAAGGACCTGCCTTTCGGCCAATCGTCAATATGTTTGAATTGAACGAAGATTTGTTTAATCAGTCAGATTTTCGTATTAAAAGATTTGAAGAATATAATATAGAGTGGCTTCAATATGTTGTGGATTGTAGAAGAGGAGGTAATTTGCAAAAACAATATGACCTGGTAGAGGGTGGTGTAGCCAATGATAATGTAATCGACACAGTAGAGGATTTCGAAAATGGCAGAATTACTGCGGAACAGGCATTGGGACAGTTGGTGTATAAGCAAGTGAACCACCAAATCTGTATTCGCAATCAGCAAATCATCGACAAATACCTTCAATTCGTTTCATCCTATCAAATTCAGAAATTATGAGAGACTCTGTACTTTGGCGTAAACAAAGCCGTATCGTGATGTTATTGGCAAAGAAGAAGAATATTACTCCAGAGCAAGCTCTTGATATCTATTATTCTTCAAGAACTGCCCAGCTGTTGTCTGATCCCAACACGGGATTGCAGCTCATGAGCGATCAATATGTGCTTGAAGACCTTCTTGAAGAATTGGAAAAAAGAGAAGTATCTGAAGCTTCCTGAATGTCATAAATGAGCCCCAAACGCCAGTAACCAATTGGGTGGCGCTTGGGGCTTGCTTATACTAAAGTACCAACTTTAAACTCTAAACTATCAACTTTAAACTCAAAACTTTAAACCCTATCCCGGTTCTCCCAGATAATCAACGATGGCCTTCACCTGTTTAGGCGAAAACGATTTGCTAGTCTTTATGTATCCCATCATCTGCAGCTCCTCCCACAGTGGGGTGCAGCGGCGAATCCAGACCATCAGATGGTTGACAGCTGTGCGAGGGTAACTCTCGGGAAAGAACATCAAGGCCAGTTCCTTCTTGGTGTACGTACGAATCTTGAAATCTTCCATTTTCATTTTGCTTAAAAAATTAATAAACTCTATCTTTTCTCATAAACTCTATTTTTTCTCTTTCAGATAATACTCGCTGAAATCCTTGCATCCTGGGGGCAGCTGGTGGTGCACCAGCGAGGGCAGAATCTCCTTGAGTTGCAGGAAGAGGCTTTCGCCCGGCGCATCCCTGTCGGGAAACATGTGCCATTCTATCTTGAGCTGCGAGCCGATTTCCGCCAGCCATTTCTTATCGTCGGGTTTCAGCATCGTGGCAGAAGGAATGGCAATCGCCTTGTGTCCGGCAGAGAGCATCGCCCAGCAGTCGCTGCATCCCTCGGTAATGAAGAGCTGTTCGCCCGGCGCCATCCCCCTCACGATAGGCAGATTGTAGATGGAGCATTTTGCACCATAGGGAAAGCGGAATCGGGGAGTTGATTCCCCTTTCTTGTAATCCAGGTTCCTGTTCTGAATCCCAATCAGCTTCCCCTCCGTGCTGAAGTATGGAATCTGCAGCCAGTTCACGCCCTTCTTATCCGTCCAGGAAGTCAATCTGCACCATACAGCCACTCTCTCATCAATCTTCCTCTCCTCGAAGAGAAACCTTCTGGCCGCCAGGTTGAGCCAGGGATGCTCGAAGAATCTCGCATACCTGCTCGCATCAAAGGAGGAGGATTTTCCCGAAGAAGAACCTCCCGAATTATCTTCCGGGGAAGAACCACCGGATGAAGAGGCTCCGGGGGAAGAAGATGAGGAAGAAGCTTCTCTCTTCCTATCCTCCTCCAGTTGAACCTGATGTTCCTCTGCGAGCCATCGGCAAGCCGACAGAAAATCCTTCCCCAGATATTTCATCACCAGGTCGATGGTGCCCACGGAATCCCCCATGCAAACATAGCATCTGCAGCTGTTCCTCCTCGTATTGAACGAGAGACTGGCATGGTGGTCGTCATGAAAGGGGCAGAGCGTCTTATGGTGCTCCACCTTCATCCCCATCTCTTTCGCGACCTTCTCTATCGGAAGGTCGCGCAGCTTTTGAATCTCATATTTCTGCATAAAATCAGTCTCCTCTCTTTTTCTTCTCATCCGCTGCCGTATCGTTATTGCTTTTGTCGTCACTCATTTCCAGGTCGCCTCTCCAGCCCCCGTTCCGAGCGATTCCATCGCTCGTCTCTTTACCTTTCCCGCAGCCATCGCTCGTCCTGCAGCTCCCCCTCTTCGCTTCCGGCGTGCCCGTAAGATACTCCTGCGTCTTGGTGTAGAGCCCCGTCTGGTTGCTGTAGGTGATGAATTTGCGGTATACCCACTTCCTTATCTGCGCATTCGTGCCCTCTTTCGTCTTGCCCAGAGAAATGCGGAGCGCCTCCAGCTGCGACTCGTTGAAAGGATTAGGCAGGTCATCCAGCAGATTCTTCGGACCTCTGCGCTGAGCTTCGCTCACCGAGTCGGCATCCTGGTTCAGCAAATCCGCAAAAATCTGCATCTTGCTCCAAAGATCGTGATACACCAGCCACTCCACCAGTTCGCCCATCGACTTCGTCCAAGTCTGGTTATTCAGCACCCAGAGCAGGCAACCCGCCTTCCACGCCGACACGATGGAGCGCTTCGAAATGTCCCAGAGCACATCATCATCCGTTAGGTCGGCAAGTGAAGCCATGTCTGCAGCCAGCTGATCTGCCAGCTTATTGAGTGGCTTGATGATGAACCTGCCCTTGCAGATGCTGAGCTTCACCAGATATTCGTCGAGCTTTTTAAAGAACCCCTCCTCGTATTTACCTTGTCTCGGGATTCTGCCGTCACGTCCCATTCGCGCCTTGAACGAGAACATCATTCTTCCAAAAGTACCGTTGAAGAGCTCGTTCTTGTAGAATTTTCGGGCGGCATACGGAGTAGATGAGATGGTGAGGTTGGCACGAAGCACAGGATTGCCCGTCACACCCTCTACCGTGGCACGCAAGGCACCCGATCGCTGGCGGTCGTAGATGTTGCGCAGCATCTGCGAAATCTGCTTATGCCCGCCGCACATCCTGTCGGCCATCTCCACCTCGGGCAGATTCAGGTATTGCGTTCTCTCGCCCAGCTTCTCGCAAGCCATGGCATTCTGGATGAAGGCAGCGTTGGTAACGTCGGCTGGTGGAAACCAGAAACTCACGTCGGGGCGGGCTGGTTTTTCCTTGTTCGCCGACTTCATCTTCATCTGTTTCTGCCATTCCACGAGCTTCTCCAGTTCCGTGTTGTCGTGCTCTCGCAAGTTGTGACAGATAGCCTCCACGATGTTGGACAGTTGACCCTTATTACAGCCAGAATCGGCAACAAGATTGCCCATCATGCCACACAACTCCTTCCAACTGAGGTCGGGATATTGGAATTCGGTCTCACTGACCTGTGCTCCAAGAATGGGGAAAAACATAGGAACCAGGGGCTCGTGCATGTCTTTTGATACCTGAGAGAGCAAAAGTTGCACACATTCGGTACCTTTTCCCAGTTTTGGCATCTTCGGAGCAGTAGTTTTTGAAATATCGTACTTCAAGTTTATTGTTTTCATTTTCTCTTAATTTATTGATAATGAGCTTTCTAGAGAAAAGTGGGGTGGGGATGGGCGTTCCAGTTCCAGTTGTTCCAATTAAATTTTTGAGGGTTCCAAAACTTCTCTTTGTATATATAACTATCTATATATTAAATAGTTATAAAGATATAAGAAAGGGATATTGTCCTAAAAATCCTTTTTGGAACAATTGGAACAACTGGAACAACTGGAACGCTTTCTTCCTTTCGAAATACCCTCTTCTTCTAGAAAGCCCCAAATCCTTCTTTGTTCTATCTCTTCAGCTGATACTCCACGATGGCATCTCGTGCTATCTCAGCCTCGGCAGCAATTGTCTCGCTGATGTTCACCCCCTCATCGCAGTAAACCTTCAGGGTGAGCTGAATGGCACCATCCTTGGTCTTCGACACACGACCGTGCGCCAGCTTCTTGATCAGCAGCGACTGCGTCTTGAGCTGCGGCTTCGGAACGAATTCGAAGGAGCCGTCGTTCAACTGCTGTGCAATGCCGAGACGATGGAAGCGGGGCATGCTGCCCACCACGGGATTATCGGGTGCAAACAGAAAATAATGAGTATCATCGTAGTAAGCCATGCCGCTCTTCTGAGTGTGCTGGCAGTTCATCAACTTGTGGATGTCATTAAAATCCTTTTTCATAACCTTAGTGAATTTAAGAGCAAAGAAAGCGAGAAACGTAGCGCTACTTACCTCCGGAGATTCCTTCACTCACTCCACTCGGTTAATAATTAAAAACTAATAAAACTGACTGTGAATCAATTCAATTTATACATGTCAGTGAGGAGAATATCCTGGAACACCTGTCCATTATATTCACGTGTAGAAAATCTGAGCGTTACTGCCACAACATCACCTGGTGCCAGTTTGAACATAGCCATGTTTCCGAGCATGGTAGCCACGTATTGGTTCTCAAACTTTCCGCCCATTTCCTGCAGCACGATATTGCATTTCATGAGCTGTCCGTTCTCACTCTTCTGACTCTGTACAGCGAAGGCCTCGCCCTGCTGCACCACGCGCATCAATTTTGCGTTCATAATCTTAATAAAGCAAGACCTAACCTTCCTTTAAGGCTCTTTAGTTTGTGGCTCCGATCTTGCTGAAAGCTGATGCAAAGTTAAGGCGAAATATTCGTGTAAGTGCAAATTTCTTCGTTTTAAATCGTTGAAATTCAGTGTTTTCGGAGTTATTCGGAATCATTCGGAATCAATCGGAATAAAATCAAGGAATCAATCGGAACCCTAAAAACGCAAAAAGCGGCAACCACTATCCTTTGGTAGGATAATCGTTGCCGCTTTCTATAGCGTATTTAGTTTTCAGGAAACAACAGATTATACATCTTCTGTTGTCATTGCTTTGTAGATAGCATCTCCGATATTTCTATTAGTTCCCGTCCATTGTAAATGCTTTGGTGGGAGTGAAGGTACTTTTTTGTCCTTCTTCTGGCTTCCGTGCAATTTTCTGTTCATTCCATCTGCCATATTTTTTATGGCTTTTTCATCGCTATACTTTAGCACTCCAATTCCAATCAAGGCACGGATAAAATCAATACACTTTATTCCTGGACGAATAGCTTTTATTTCCATGACAACAGCCATCATCATAGCTACCTGTACATTGGTTGTCAAGTCAATCACAGAAGCTGCTTTTATAATTTGATTTCTTGAATTCATCACAACTCCATTGGGTAAAGTAAATGTAGGCTTCATTACTTTAATAATAGCTTCTCTACAGTCGTGTGGGATGATTACTTCATCAGGAACTACGTTTTGTTGGTCTGTATTGGATTCCTGATTAGACATTGACTCGTTTTGATAGAGTTGCTCTTTGAGTCTTAAAACCACAAGTTCGGTACCCATGATATCATACATTTCTCTTCTTGAAAGGTGCAGATAACGCATTTGTGGTACGATATCTTTCTTTTGCAAGTTGTGGGAGTGGAATATACCTCTTGGCACTTTGTCTAGCCAATCTGTCAGTCTGTTGAGTTCAGATTTTAGAATATCCGTTTTAGCCAGACCCAATGGTGCTTTTAGATAGTTGTCGTCGTATCTTTTAAAAAATCCATCCTTTTCATTTGAGAAAAACTCTTTCATTCTAGCCAGATGGTTCTCGTAAATCTTGTTTCTATCCTCTTCTCTATGTATATTTGCCACAAGGTTCTGGATTTTATGGCAGAGATCATCTAATTTCTTTTTAGTTGAACTTGATATTGCAGGGTGATTGTTTGTGAAATCTTTTAACTTGTTGAGAATGCGACTTGTGTTTTTGCAATCAACATCGCAGAGTGTTAGGGGAATTTGGCTGTAGTAGTACTCACTTAGATTAATGAGTTCTTCGGCATCCTTATCATTAAAATCTCTTGGTAGCAGTAAGTTAGTAACCAATTCAATCTTATTCTCTTCCTCCATAAATGGCATGGAAATATCAAATGGGGATGGAGCGATTCGTCTTTTGTATGGTTCGGGGGTCAATAGGCATTCCTTGGGGGTGTCAACATCTGCCGTTAAAGTGATGTTGCCAATCTTGCCTATCACCTTAGCCTTTACTATTGTTGTAGAGGACAGCTCTGGGGGAAATACACGTTGTATTTCTTTTGTATAGTTTTCTGATATATAACCAATCTTGTTGTAGTTCTGATAGTACACGGCGATAGCGTTTGAACTATAAACATTATCTGGTTCTCTTTTCAAATAGACCATAGATGGAATAGGTAGCTGTGCTACAAAATCTTTGGCATTTTTGGTCTTTTCCTCGAAATCCTTTCCAGGCATTTGGTATCTGATTGCTGTAATCTCAAAATTCATTTTTATCTATATTATTAAGTTTTCTATATAATGTTTTTATACTCTCCATACAACTCGGTCTAATCCTCCTTATCTAGATAAATACTTCCAAGGAATGGTAAATGAAGTCGCTCGCTTTCAGCATCTGTAACAGGAAGTGCTTCTTGCGGCTGTGATTATCCAGAAGAAAAGGAACGTACCCCATTCCCATATTCTTGTTTTCCGGCTTGTCGAGCATGGTGCGGCGGAAGAATGACAGGGCATCGAGCAGGGTGGTTTTGCCACTGGCGTTGCTACCATACACGGTACCAATCTTGAGGAGTTCAACACCTTCTGCCACTTCGTATAGGTATTGGCTTCTCATCTTGTCATCATTAGTAGGAAGGAAACTTAGCGTTTGCCTTTCCCTGATGCTGAAGAAATTTTGTGTTTGAAATTCCTGTATCATAGCTGTTCTTTTTTATTGTGGTGCAAATATACGATAAAAAAGCAGAAGTGCAAAATTAAAATTCTGTTTTCGTGAAAAAATCACGTTGTTTAATATTAAAAGCAGCGTTTTGTCACAATCTCCTTCACCCGTTCCTCAATCTTTCGCCACGGTTGCCCCAGGTTCACAGTCCTCACATAGATGCGATGCCCGCCCTCCTTATACCTATAAGAAAAGTCGAAATCTTCATCCACGGTAGGGTAAACCAGGGTGCCGCTAGCATTCAGAGTATGCGGCTTGCTCCGGTCTTCCTGGTTCATCACGTAAGAAAGAATCTGCGATAGATGCTCCCTGCGCACCTTCTCCCTGCCGCCATACTTCGAAACCAGCGCCTCCCTATAAAACTTGGCGTCCAGAATAAGCTTCTCCTGCGTCTCTGGGTTGAAAAGCGTCACGTCAGTCTCCATCATTGGCAGCGCATCGCCCGCCTCCTTAAACATCATTCCGAACGGAGAAAGCTGGAAATCAATGTATTCCCTATGCACCTCCGGATATTCCTCCCGGCAATGCTGCTTGCAGAAATTCATCAGAAAGCGCTCAAAGATGCAGTTCATCCGGAACTCATCCTCCGTGAAATCCACAAACTCCAGTCGTCCGTCTTTATCCTTGACAGGAAGCGTAGAATCCCAAATCAACTTGCAGACATTCAGCGCCAGCAAATAAACCCCATGATGGCGATGCCCCGTAAGATGCCCAGGATGATTCCCCAGAATCCGCTCCAGCAATCCCCCAGTAACACGAATCTCCTCAATATGGGGAAATCTTGCCAAAGTCTTCCGTAACCTCACTCTGATGTCCTCATCAATACCCACTATCCTCATCAGCCTCTTCAAGGTAGAAAAGATAACCCGGTTGATGACCACATCCTGAGTCAATTCATCCACCTGACAGATAGTTCTGCCATTCAGATGCTTACCGCTCTTCAAGGTCTCAGCAAGATTCAGCTTGCCTCGAACGCCCTCCACTTCCTGTTCCTCAAACCGATACTCTCTTACAAGCCCTTGGCGCAGTAACCTATCGCAAACATGAATCAAAACCATTGACAATAGGTTCTCCAGCGAATGGCATTTCTCGCCATCCACCTTCACCCGGTCAAGCTGGTCGCTTACGCCCCAGGCATAACAGAGCAGGTAATACAGATTCTCTATAGGAATTTTCTGTTGCATCTCAGAACTTCAGTTTGTTGCAAATTAATTCATACTTATCCTCATCATCGAAGCAGATTTCACGAAGATACGGAAACAGCTCATACTCACAAATATCTTTCCACCATACCGGAAAATCTTCACAGCCCTCTGTCTGGCAGAAATAACTGTGCCCGATTTCCAGCCCTCTATCAATGGTGGAAATCACCTCGTTGGCAGCTTTTAACTTGCTTACCATCAGCTCTGCATTCTCCTGGCTGATGCCTTTATCTTCCAGAAAACTGATGAATGCTTCGTTGAACTCCGGTTTGATAGAGATGAATCTGAATCGGCGGCGCAGAGCGTAATCCACGATGGCGAGCGAGCGGTCGGCGGTGTTCATGCAACCTATCAGATAAACGTTCTCGGGCACAAAGAAACGTTCATCATCTTCGTTGCTGTAGGTAAGCTTGATGGCATACTGCTTCTTGCGCTTGTCGGCCTCTATCAGCATCATCAGTTCGCCCAGAATCTTGCTAATGTTTCCGCGGTTTATCTCATCGATGATGAAGACAAACTGCTGGTCGGGCGAACGCCTTGCCTTGCAGCAGAAGTCAAAGAATATGCCATTTCTCCGTTCAAATCCGCCCTCCTCAGAAGGGCGGATGCCCTGCACGAAATCCTCATAACTGTAGGATTGATGAAACTGCACCATCTCGATGTTCTCATCCTTTAATTCTCCAATCAGCTGATAGGCTATCTTTCTGGCAAGAAAGGTTTTGCCAACGCCAGGGGCTCCCTCAAGGATGATGTTCTTCTTTGACTTTAGCAGGAAAACTATTTTCTTGAATTGGTCAGCGCTGATGAATGGCTTGTCGGGGTCCTTGTCAAAATCGTAGATAGGCTTGCCGATAAGGCGCTCGCAATAGTCAAGAAAATCTTTATATTTTCTTACGTGGCATCTTAGGCTTGTCATTTGGTGGCGCTTGCCGTAATCCTGTTCCTCATCAATCTTGGCAGTCAGCAGCTTGCTCACTTCTGTGGCATCCTCTGCTTTCTTGATTTCCAATACCGAGTTTACCCCGCAGGCCTCTTTAGCGACCTTGCAGATAACCTTGTTTGAGCCTACGCTGGCATAGCCACCGGGCTTGGTTTTGTCTATTTTCAGAAATTCCAGAAAGGCTTCCTTTACCTGTTCCTGGCTTTTCCCATCTAGTTTGAAAATATTTTTATCTACCATAATAAAAGTCTGATTTATATGTTGTTTTATAATCTTATTTTTAAGTCGGATCTAAGAAGATCTAAATCCCATGGGTATTGATCTAAGAAGATCTAATTGATTTGTTCATTTCGCTAGGATCTCCTATCTTTGCAGCGTGTTTGAGAATTAAATAATTGTATTGTAGAATTTAAATAATGAAATTTATGGAAAAGAAATGGATTTCAACTATTGAGCTGCTTAACTATCTGAAGGAACATCCTAATAAGGAGAAAGAATGCAGACTCAATTTGGGCTATGGCCTAGGTTCCACCCATTATTGGTATTGGGACCCCGAGACAAACATGTTCATGCACTCCCGCGACTGGGATTTTGAGCCTTATACCGCAAGTCAAGTGGTTAAATGGTACGGGGAAGGCAAATGGAAGATTGAGCAATGAATTGAGAGTGGGGGTGAACGAATAGTTCATCCCCTTGTTTGTATTGCCAAAGAGAACTGCATCCGGATTATATGTTCTTTCTATTTTTGCCATAATCGAAACCATTTTTTGTTTTATGCCGCAAAGTTAAGATTATTATTTGGAATAAGCAAAGTTTTTGGGGCTTTTTCTTGGTGGTTTATCAAAAAATGAGTAGTTTTGTGGGCGTGAATTTTCTCTGTAATAAGAGAATCAAATCTTCCTGCTGATGAGGGAATCTATTCCTGCTGCTGAGGGAATCTATTCCTGATGGGGGAGATTGAGATAAAATAAATATGAATCATAACGAAAATAGCGAAAAGATGAATCAAATTACGATGCTCGGAACGGGAAATGCTACGGTTTCCCAGATTTATAATACCTGTTTTGTGCTCCAGACTTCCAGCACCCTGTTGCTGGTGGATGCGGGCGGAGGAAATGGAATACTGGCGCAGCTGAGGAAGGCGGGTGTTCAGATTTCTGACATTCATCACCTCTTCGTTACCCATGCCCATACCGACCACGTGCTGGGCGTGATCTGGGTAATCCGAATGGTGGCACAATGCAAGGGTTACGAGGGATTGCTGCATGTGTATGGAAACGACAAGGTGATGAAGGTAATCAAAACCATCATCGACATGATTCTTGCCAAGAAGCAACTGGCTAAGGTGGCTGAAAGGGTGGTGTTCCATCAGCTGGAAGATGGCGATTGTTTCGAGGTGGGGGATATGAAACTGGAATGCTTTGATATTCAATCTACTAAGGAGAAGCAGTTCGGATTCCGGGCTGAGTTGCCTTCTTCTGATGATGATGCATCAGAAAATCATGCTAAACCTTTGGTTTTGGCGTGTCTGGGCGATGAGCCTTATAACGAGCAGAACCGCCGCTACATTGAGGGGGCGGATTGGATGATGTGCGAGGCGTTCTGCCTCTATGCCGACCGGGATACATTCAAGCCTTACGAGAAATGCCACAGCACGGCGCTTGATGCCGGAAAACTGGCGGAGGAACTGGGGGTGAAGAATCTCATCCTGTATCATACGGAGGAGAAGACTCTTGCTACCCGTAAAGAAAATTATACCCGTGAAGCTGCTGAGAACTTCAAGGGTAGAATCTTCGTTCCGGATGATTTGGAAGTGATTCTTCTTTCTGATAAGCACTAAGAGCTGTAGGATTTTCTTTGTCCCACAGATTTCACAGATTCTGGACCTGTTCGGTCTTTGGGAAAAATAGGCACGCAGATTTCACAGATGACGCAGATTTTTTTGACCTATGCGGTCGGGGATCTCGCAGATTTTTTTTGCTGGAGATTTGTGTCCTACAGATTTCACAGATTAACACAGATTTTTTGTTTGGATATTTGGGGGGAATCTTTCTCCCGATTATGGCAAGAATGAATCTGTGTAAATCTGTGGAATCTGTGGGACTTTTTAATGGTGAGTTTTATCAACATAATCGGCTGAATCCGATAGGAAAATTTCGGTTACTTCCCGCTCTCCGAAATCTATCATGGCGTTGAAGAGGCTCACTTTTTCTGCCTTCTTGAGGTCTTCTGGTGTGAGGTCGGCTTCCTCGATGATGCCGGCTTCCAGAAGCTGGGCACGCTTGGTTCCCTGGAGCAGGGGATGCTTGGGGGTAAGCCATTTCTTGCCATCAAAAAGGGCGAGGTTGGTGAAGGAGGTGTCTGTTATGAGGCCGTTTTTTACGATGATGATTTCATCGCAATCGCCCTTCTGGGCTACCAGGGCGTTGAGCGCACTTCGGTCTGTGCTCTTGTAGGTGTAGTCGATATTATTATCCTCTACCACCTTGAGGGAATGAATCTCCTTCATCTTGTAGGGGGCGTACTCGATGGCTTCCACGCCCTGGGCGCCATAAACTACTCGTGCCTTGTAAAGATTCATTTCTTCTTTGGGAGAAATGAGGGATGAAAGATTTATTTCTTCTGATGCAATGGATGGGAAGAACCTGCGGATGGTTCTCTCCATTCTTGCCTGATGATAGGGCAGGGCCAGGGCCTTGCCGTTCTTGATTTTTATCGTTTCTATAAATTGCTGTTTCATAATCTCTTATATATTTTTTCTAAGACGAAAGGTGGTTTTAAAACGGAAGATAGATTTTCTGAATCACTTCCTCGTATTCCTTCCGGCAATCGCTCTTCGATGTGATGCCGCCACCTGCCTTGAAATACAATTCTCGGCTTGCCTCATCTCCCATACCTTCGCTTGCCTTGAAATTCTTTTTTCCGTCGGCTTCAAAATCAACTGGTGAAGTTTCTTCTTCTATGAATCGAATCATGACGGCGGAATTGAGTTCGCCCTGGTCGTAGATTCCCATGATTCCCGTGTAGAAGCCACGGTCGTAGCCTTCTGCCTCGTGGATGATCTGCATGGTTTTATCCTTCGGGGCACCCGTGATGGAACCGGCTGGGAGCTGGGCATCGAGGATTTCGCCCAGATGCTCCTGGTAATCTTCGGGCAGGCGACCGCTGATTTCTGAACTGGTTTGCAGGATGTCGCCCTTGTTGGTATGCAGCACGTCGATGTAACGATATTTATCCACCCTTACGTTCTCTGCCACCCGGCTCAGGTCGTTCCTGATTAAATCTACGATGGTGGCGTGTTCTGCCGCCTCCTTCCGGTCTTCCATCAGCTGCTTTTCGGCATCGGGGAGGGATGCATCCAGTGTTCCCTTCATCGGATAGGAGTAGATTCTTCCGTTCTTGATTCTGACGAAGGTTTCGGGAGAAAAGCAGACGAAGGGGGTGAGATTTCTCTTTCTTCTGAGCAGCAGTTTATACTTTCCTTTTGCCCGATGGAAAATATCCTCTAATGAAAGATTGCAGCTTACGGGAACCTTGCAGGTGAGATTCGTGAGATAGCTGTTGCCCGCCATGATGTTGTTCTTCACGATGTCGAAACTTCGCTCGTAATCCTCATAAAGGGGTGGGGCTATCTGCCAAGAAATCTCCGCAATCTTTTCCGAATTATTTTTCATCTCATCAGAAGAATTCCCTCTTCCTTCGAAATCGAAGAGGCATTCTTCGGGATTTATATCTGATAGCTGGCGGATGAACGCCTTGTCGCCCTGATAGTTGATGACAAAGAGAAAAGGCTCGTCCTGGCTTGCCAATCGGTTGATTTTATCTATGATTTCCTGTTTCATGTCTGCAAAGATACTGCTTTTCTTTGGATGGGCAAAAGATTGGTGATAAAATATTTCAAGGCTTTGAGTTGCTGGAACACAAAAAATCCCGAGACATAGAGAAATGCCCCGGGATTCCGTTGATAAAAACTATGCAAATTGTTATTCGTTTTCTCAATACTTTTGCAAACTTTGTTATTCGTTTCTCAATTCCTTAGCAGCCTCTACCATTCTAATGAGCGAGGCCTTGGTTTCTGCCCAGCCACGGGTCTTCAAACCGCAATCCGGATTCACCCAGAGCTTGCTCTTGTCGATGAATCTTTCCGCTTTTTTCAGCAAATCTACCATCTCCTGAGTCTCTGGTACTCGGGCAGAATGGATGTCGTAGACGCCCGGACCAATCTCGTTAGGATAGTGGAAATCGGCAAAGACATTCAGCAATTCCATCTGCGAACGGGAACACTCGATGGTGATCACGTCAGCATCCATCGCAGCAATATGTTCGATAATATCATTAAACTCAGAATAGCACATGTGGGTGTGAATCTGAGTCTTGTCTTCCACGCCGCTGGCTGAAATCCGGAAGCTTTCTACCGCCCATTTCAGATACTCATCCCATCCTGACTTGCGCAAAGGCAAACCTTCGCGGATGGCTGGCTCGTCTATCTGGATAATCCTGATGTTGTGGCGCTCCAGGTCGCAAACCTCATCACGGATGGCGAGGGCTATCTGCTTGCAGGTGAGAGAACGGGGCTGGTCATTTCTTACAAACGACCATTCGAGGATGGTTACCGGACCGGTGAGCATTCCCTTCATCGGCAACTGGGTGCACGACTGTGCGAAGGTGCTCCAATCCACGGTCATCGCCTGCTTGCGCTCCACGTCGCCATAGATTACTGGTGGTTTCACGCAGCGGGAACCGTAGCTCTGAACCCATCCGTTCTGGGTGAAGGCAAAGCCTGCCAACTGCTCGCCGAAATACTCCACCATGTCGTTGCGCTCAAACTCGCCGTGCACCAGCACATCCAGTCCAATCTCCTCCTGCCATTCTATGCATTTTCGGGTTTCTTCCTTCAGCAGTTGATTGTATTCGGCAGCCGAAATTTCGCCCTTCCTGAACTTGGAACGCCATGAGCGCACCTCTTTGGTCTGAGGAAACGAGCCGATGGTGGTGGTAGGATAGAGCGGAAGATGGAGCTCTGAATGCTGAATCTTCTGGCGCACCTCGAATGCTGAATGGCGCTGCGAATCCTTATCGGTTAAGGCGGCAACCCGGGCTTTCACCTCTGGGTTGTGAATCAGGAAAGAAACCTTTCGGTCGGCAATATCCTTCTGATTTTCAGCGAAGTAAGCCTGGATGCCTGCTGCGTAGTCTTGTTCTGCAGTCTTTTCCTGATGAGAGAATCCCTCTTTAGTCTCACTCCCGGCAAGCGCCTTGATGGCAGCCAGTTCCTCTATCTTCTGTGCCGCAAATGCCATCCATCGCTTGATGCCGGCAGGGAGATTCTGCTCCTTGGTTTCGAGCGCCAGATCGTATGGCACGTGGAGGAACGAGCAGGAACCTGCCACGAAGACTCTATCGGCTCCGAGCTTGCCTTTCGCCTTGTTTACTAGCTCGATCGACTTCTCCAAATCGTTCTTCCAGATGTTGCGGCCGTCCACTACGCCGAGCGAGAGAATCTTGTCTGCAGGCAGGATGTTGAGGATGGAATCCAACTGCTCCGGGCATCTTGCCAGGTCGATGTGGAGGGCTTCCACAGGCAGGTTTACCGCCAAATCTGCGTTATCTTTCAAGCCATCGAAATAGGTGGCTACGATAATCTTGAGGCGGGTGTTCTCTCTGATGTAACCGAACGCCTTCTGGATGGCGTTGCGCTGCTCATCGTCCAGGTCGAGGGCGAGATAAGGCTCGTCTATCTGAATCCATTCTGCTCCCTTCTCTTCCAGGGCTTTGAGAAGTTCGACGTAAACCGGGAGAACCTTATCGAGCAGATCAAGGCGATGGAAACCATCCTGCATTCCCGTGATATCCTCCTTCTCCTTTCCTAAAAGAAGGAACGATACTGGACTCAGAATCACGGGCTTGGTCTTGATGCCCAATTCCAGGGCTTCGCAGAATTCATCCACCACTTTCGTGTCGAAGAGTGAGAATTCCTGATCCTTCACAAATTCCGGAACGATGTAATGATAATTCGTATCAAACCATTTGGTCATCTCCATCGCAATCACATCTTCCTGCTCGTTCTGCTCGCCGTGGGCCATGGCGAAATAGAGGCGGAGCTTATCTTCCTTCAGACTATTGTAGCGCGAAGGGATGGCTCCGAGAGTGAGGGTGAGGTCGAGGGTTGTGTCGTAGTAGGAGAAATCGTTGGAAGGGATGAGGTCGATGCCTGCCTTCTGCAGCAAGTTCCAGTTTTCTCTGCGGAGATTTCTGGCGGTATTCTCCAGTTCGTTACGGTTGATCTTACCAGCCCAATAGGCTTCGCAAGCCTTCTTGAGTTCACGCTTCTTACCAATGCGAGGATAGCCCAGCACATTTGTCTTGATGTTTTTGATACTACTCATATCTCTTGTTTTTTATGTTGTTATTCGTTTTCGGCTGCAAAGGTAAGAAGAAGAATCTCATCCGCCAAATATTCTTTCGTTTTTAGGAAAACATTCTGAAATATGCGGAAAACGATGACTGCGGCAGAATAATATTCTGTAAAAACAGAAAGTTCCGAAAAGAAGAGTAGTCAATGGTACTGGGCTTCCGGGGGCTAACTCTCGAAACTTCAGTTAATACGCTTCTCCCTGCTCTATTTCTTCCTGCGTGATGCGCTTGCGGTCGATGGCACGCCAGGCGAAGATGATGTAGGCTAGGACGAACGGGATGAGGAGGGAAACGATTGCCATGGTGCGGAGCGTGAACTCGCTGCTGCAGCTGTTGGCGAGGGTGAGCGAACTCTGAAGGTCGATGTTCGACGGATAGTAGGCGGTATTGTTCCAGCCGGCTATCAGCAACAGAACCAGTACGGTGAGCACGGTTCCGATGCCCGTAAACCAGATTCCCTTTCTATACTGCACGCTTCTCGATGACTTGAAAATGCCGAAGAGCACGAGTACTATTCCTATTAATAATATTACAAGCAGGATTGGCATCTCCAGGAGATTGTGAAGATATTTCATGTTCTCTATCGTAATGATGCCCGAAGATGCTGTGCTCATTCCTGCCTCTGCTGCTGTGCCCAGTCCTGCCTCTGCAGCTGTGCTGAATCCATCCTTTATCAGTAATCTGATGAGGAACGGCAGGAAGAACAGCAGGAAGAGCAGGGCATTCCATGGTAACTGGCGGGTGCAGCGCTTCTGAATCTCCTGGTGCTCGATGTTGTTCTTGATGTAGAGCATGCCCAGGATGCGGGCTAGCATCAGTACGGCAAGTCCCAGCACCACGTTCCATGGGTCGAGCAGGGCATCAAGACCATGACTGGCGTTTGCCCAACGGCTGATGACGGGTTGCAGACTGTTGGTAATATTGCCCTTATCTATCAGGAAATTGCTGCCGTTGAAGAAGGTGGCTACGGCGCCGCCAAGGAGCAGAGGACCTACGATGCCGTTGATGATGAGGCAGATCTGAAAGGTCTTTGGTCCAAGAAAATTACCTATCTTGTTCTGAAATTCATAGCTCACCGCCTGAATCACAAACGAGAACAGAATGATCATCCACAGCCAGTAGGCTCCGCCGAAACTGGTGCTGTAGAACAATGGGAATGAGGCGAAGAAGGCTCCGCCGAAGGTGACGAGCGTGGTGAAGGTGAACTCCCACTTCCGCCCCGTAGAGTTGATGATGAGGCGACGCTCTTCTTCTGTTTTTCCCAAACAGAAAATCAAGGTGTTGGCTCCCTGTACAAACATGAGAAACACCAGCAGGGCTCCTAATAATGATACGAGGAACCACCAGTATGATTGCAAAAATTCGTATGTCATAATACTTTCGGGTTTTGTTGTTTACTGAAAAACTATCCTATGATTCTTTTCGATATCTTTCTGAAAACATTGATTATCAGAGAGATTAATCGTATTCCGGTCCTTTCTTGATCTGCTTCACCAGGATGCTGATTTCCACGGCGAGCATGGTGGTGAAGAGTGCTAGGAAGATGAAGAAGGTGGTGGCCACGCTGCCTGCCTCGATGTCGGAGATGGCGGCACTTACTGGCAGCAGGTCTTGGATGGTCCAAGGCTGGCGACCGATTTCTGCTACTATCCAGCCCGATTCTGAGGCGATGTAAGCCAGCGGAATCATGATGATGGCGGAAATGAGGAACCATCGGTATTGGGCGATTTCCTTCTTATAAACCAAGAAGAGGCTGAGGGCGAAGAAGAGGATGAGCAGGCAGCCTACTCCCACCATCAGGCGGAAGGCGTAGAAGCAGATAGGGATGCTCGGTACCAGTTCCTTGGCATCCTTGATGTAACCATATCCGAAGTATTTCATATTTTCCTTTAAGATAGGGAGCTGGTCTTGCGCCTTGGTTTCGCGATAGGTTTTCAGGGCAACAATCGCCTTCTTGCCCCGGGCTATCTTCTCCTGCACGGATGGTTCACGGGTGCCATCCTCGTGGGTGTAACCCTTGAGAATATCGTTCACGCCTGGCACGTAGCCATCGGCTGTGCGGGTGGCTAAGAACGAGAGCATGTTAGGGATGGCGATGCGCATGGCTGGCTCCTGCTCGTTTTCGTAATCCGGCTGCCGGAAGGGATGAACGGCTGCTATCGCCGTAAGGCTCTCACCCTTTCCACCATTATATAATGCTTCCATCGCAGCCAGTTTCATTGGCTGCACCTGTGCCACCCGATAGGCGGAATTGTCGCCGGTCATCGCAGCCAGCAGGGTGGCGATGAGTCCTACGCCGGCACCCATCTTGATGCTCGCCTTGGCAAGTTGGGTTTCTCTCTTTTTCAGGAGATACCAGCAGCTTACGGCTACCACGAAGGTGGCTCCGATGATCCAGGATGAGGTGACGGTGTGGGTGAACTTGTTGATGGCGAATGGCGAGAGTGCCACATCCAGGAAGGAGGTCATCTCGAAGCGCATGGTGTCGGGATTGAATTCCTGCCCCACCGGATATTGCATCCAGGCGTTGGCTACGAGAATCCACCAGGCAGAAATGGTGGCTCCAAGTCCCGTGAGCCAGGTGGAGGCAAGGTGGAAGCCCCGGCTCACCTTATCCCAGCCGAAGAACATCACGGCCACGAAGGTGCTCTCCATGAAGAATGCCAGGATGCCTTCGATGGCTAGGGGAGCGCCGAACACGTCGCCCACGAACCAGGAGTAGTTGCTCCAGTTGGTGCCGAATTCAAACTCCAGGATGATGCCTGTGGCAACGCCCATGGCGAAGTTCACGCCAAAGAGTTTTTGCCAGAAACGGGTTACGTGCTTCCAGAACGGCTTGTTGGTGCGGTAGTAACATGTTTCGGCGATGCCCATGATTACTGCCAGTCCCAGGGTGAGCGGGACGAAGAGCCAATGGTAGATGGCCGTGAGTGCGAATTGCGCCCTCGACCAGTCGATGGTGGCTGATGTAATGTCTAACAAAAGATTTGTCATCATAGTTGAATGGTTTTAAAATTGTTATTATATAATGTTTTTGTATTTCTTCTGATAATATAGGATTGAAATTCAGAGTCTTATCTGTTGAGAATTTCCTTGGATACGAAGCCAGCCTTGTCTCCGTTCTTGGAATTCGTATTGATAAAATCCGGAAAGAAGAAGAGCTTGAGCACCAGGAAGATGATGGCAAGCTTGATGAGGATGATGGTCCAGAGCGTCTTGCCCAGGGTCATCGTCCTGAAGCCATCGTAATAGAGATGGAAAATCCGGGACAGCAGTCCTTGTTTCATCGGTTTTACATCCGTTTTCATCAGGTTTTTATCCTTTTTCTTCTGCATAAGCATTCCTTCTTAAAAAAATCTGCTGCAAATCTACAATAAAATTATGTAACTACCAAATATTTTGTTGAAAAAGTTACAAAAAGTTTGTTTTTAGGTATCCCATAAGGGAGTTATTTTAAAGTTTTTCTTTTTTTTTATGGAATAAGTCTTGCCGTTTCTTCAGAATTCATTATCTTTGTCCCCTAAAACATAGAAACATTTTAATCAGAAATAATCAGAAGAAATAATGAATATAGAATCAGTTAGAGAGTATTGCCTCTCACTCCCCCTCGTTACTGAGGATTTCCCTTTTGATGAAACCACTTTGGCGTTTCGGATTATGGGCAAGATCTTCGCCTGCCTCGACCTGGAGCGCCCGGAATGGGTTACGATGAAATGTAATGCCGATTACGCCCTCGAACTCCGGGAAGTGTATCCCGAAATAGAAGGCGCATGGCATTGGAATAAGAAATACTGGAATCAGGTAAACCTTTATGGCACGCTGGAAGATGATTTCATCCAGGCCCTGATTCGCCACAGTTATTCCGAAGTAGTGAAGAAGCTCAAAAAACAGGAAAAGCTTGAGCATCCTGAAATCATGGAGGTGGTAGAGTAATTTCTACCACTCTACCTTATCGTTGAGAATCACGCCATCGGTTGCATCTTCGGCTGTAAAGGTTTCGGCCTTATACTGCACGCAGAGCATCACGAGTGGTTCTGTACCGTTGTTGCGAACAGAGCGCTTGCCGGCTGGTGCTACTCTCACCACGCTTCCCTCCTGAATAGGGAATACCTTGCCATCTACCTGGAACTCGCCCTTGCCGCTGAGGAAGAAATACAGTTCCTCGTGGTTCTTGTGGGTGTGGAGGAAACCTGTCTCTGCGCCAGGAGCAAAGCTCTGGAATGAGAACTCACCACCAGTAGCGTTCACGCTCTGACCTCCGAATACCTTTCCGGGAATCTTAATCTCAGGACCCAGCTCTAAAGTGTAATCCTTGATTTCACTCATCTTGCCAAAATCCGTGGCTGTGAAGTTTTCAGCCTTTGCAATAATCTTTGTTTCTTTCATCTTGTCTGTTATTTTTAAATGTTTATATTTCTTTTTTTCTTTCTTTATTTCACTTTATGTTATTTCTTTTTGTGAATTTGTGAATACTTCTGCTTTCAGCTTTCATTTCTGAATTGCGCTGCAAAGATACTGCGAAAAACTGGTTCCTGCAAGAGGGCACTTGGGGGTAAGATGGTTACTGGGAGGTAACTATTGCGTGGGAATGGGAGAAAGAAAAATGAAGCGTTAACTTAGATTAACTTGGTATGTTTGGTTTCTTTTCGGATATTAGTTACTTTTGTAGCCTATTGCAGAATATTATAGAGTTTTGCAGAACATTATTGCAGAATATTATAGATTATAGTAGAATATAAAGAAGATAGATTATGGGAAGAATGATAAAAGAAATGGTAGTGCAGGACTGTCCCATCCGTAACGTCCTGGCGCGCGTTTGCGACAAGTGGTCGCTACTGGTAATCTATACCCTGAAATATCATCAGGATGGCCCCCTCCGGTTTAATGCCCTGCGTAAGCAGATTCCGGATATTTCGCAGAAAATGCTTACCAGCACGTTAAAATCGTTGGAGGCTGATGGCTACGTTACCCGCAAGGCTTATGCCGAAGTGCCGCCAAGAGTGGAGTATTCTCTCACACCCCGTGCTGAAACCCTTATTCCTATTATGGATCATCTGATAGAATGGGCGCTGGATAACATGGCTGTGATTCTGAAGGATAGGAATAAGGAAGTAGGCTGATTTCCAAGATGAGTTTTCCTGAAGAATATTCCAAGATGAGTTTTCCGGAAAATCATTCATTTTCTCTGTAGTTTGGGTAAAGCGTGTTTTCGGAAATCTTCGTATCTTTGCACCCGGAAATCATGATCATCATATAATCATGATAGAATTATAACTATAAGTATAAAAAATATGTATATTGAGAAAATAAAGTCGCCAGCCGACTTGAAAAAGCTGGATTTGAAGGAGCTGCAGGTGGTGGCTGATGAAACCAGACAGGCTGTGCTGAACCGTGTAAGCAAGCATGGCGGTCATGTGGGGCCGAACCTCGGATTCGTGGAGGCTACCGTGGCACTTCACTACGTTTTTAATGCGCCAAAGGATAAGCTCGTGTTTGACGTAAGCCACCAATGCTATCCGCATAAGGTGCTCACCGGACGAGCTGCGGGATTCCTCGGCGATGTGGATGACATGAATGCCATTTCAGGCTATTCTTCTCCTGCCGAATGTCCGGAGTATGATAACTTCGAGGTGGGGCATACTTCCACTTCCGTGAGTCTTGCCACCGGTTTGCAGAAGGCGCGCGACGTCAAGGGTACCGATGAGAACATCATCGCCATTATCGGCGACGGCTCCCTTTCTGGCGGCGAGGCTTTCGAGGGCTTGGATGAGGCATCGGAACTCGGTACGGGCATCATCATTGTGGTGAACGACAACGAAATGTCTATCGCCGAAAATCATGGCGGAATCTATAAGAACCTGCGTGCCTTGCGCCAGAGCAACGGCACCTGCGAGCACAACTGGTTCAAGGCGTGGGGCTTTGAATACAAGTATCTGGAAGAGGGTAATGACATCGAAAAACTCATCCAGGTTTTCGAGAGCGTGAAGGATACGGATAAGCCTACCGTGGTTCACATTCACACAGAGAAAGGTCATGGATTTGCGCCAGCCGTAGCCAACAAGGAGGCTTGGCATTGGGGAATGCCTTTCAATCTGGAAGACGGTTCGCGACCAAGAAGGAATGCCGATGGAACCCTTCCGGAGATTGCTCCAACAGAGGATTACGGCACTTTATTCTCTGACTGGATGCTCAGCGAGATGAAGCAGGATAAGACCCTCATCGCCGTAACCGCCGGTACTCCTACCGCCGGTGGCTTTACTGCCGATAAGCGCCAACTGGCTGGCAAGCAGCACATTGATATGGGAATCGCCGAAGAGCAGGCGGTGGCCATGATTTCGGGAATGGCGAAGGGTGGATTGCATCCGGTTTGGACTGTTTACAGTACCTTCATCCAGCGTACCTACGACCAGATAGCGCAAGACCTCTGCATCAATTCCAACCCAGCCGTAATCAACGTGGTAGGAGGCGGAGTGAACTCGATGAACGACATCACTCACATCTGCCTTTTCGATATTCCGATGCTCTGCAGCATTCCGGGGCTCATCTATCTGGCTCCAACCACCTGCGAGGAGTATTTCGCCATGCTCCGCTGGAGCATTCTGCAGGATAAGAAACCTATCGCCATCCGCGTGCCAAGCAATGGCGTGGTTCATGCGTCAGAAGCCGTTGATGCAGAGTATGGTTACGAGGCAAAGTACAAGGTGATGCACCAGGGCGAGAAGGTGGCAGTCATCGCCGCCGGTTCGTTCTATCAGAAGGGCGAGAATGTAGTCCGTCTGTTGGCTGATAAGGGTATCGATGCTACGCTCATCAATCCCCGTTATCTGAATGAGGTGGATGCCGAAGTGCTGGATAGCCTGAAGGCAAACCATCAGTTGGTGGTAACCCTGGAGGATGGTTCGAAGGATGGCGGATTCGGAGAGCGCATCGCCTCTTACTATGGCACTTCAGAAATGAAGGTGATGGTGGGCGGCATCAGAAAGGGACTCTATGACAGATACGATGTGAAGAAGTTGCTTTCGGATAATCGCCTGCTCGATGAGCAGATTGTGGAAGACATTCTGGAGAATATAGGATAGTTGAGATAAAAAGAAAATCCAAGCAGGAGAATGAACTCTCTAGCTTGGATTTTTTTGTTTTATCATCGAATGTTTGTCTTAATCTCAGTCTCAATCATCATCATCATCATCATCGTCATCATCATCATCCCAATCTCTATCGTGCTTCCACTTCTTCTTGTCGTGCTTCCACTTCTTGTCGTGCTTGTGATGCTTGTGATGCTTGCCCGGCTTTCCTGGTCCATAAGTTACATGGGTACCGCCTGGCCATCCCGGTCTTCCGTAGCTGCACTCAGGGCGAGGGCGGCGCTTGTCGTGTCCCCAGTTATGCTTTGGATACTTGGTGTAAATATGGTGAACATACACATGATTCTGCCAGCCGATAGGGCGATAAAAATAGTATGAGTCCTTGAATCTCTTCCATTGTCTGGCGGTCATCATGCGCTTGAGCTGCTTGTTGCGGTAATGCCAGCCGTAGGCGTCGATGTCGCGATAGCTGCGGATGCCATTGAGATAATTGAGATTGATGTTCAGGATGCTGTTGCGCTGAACGCTGCTCAATCCCAGTTCCACCACCATCTTATCTGTAATAAAATGGGCTTCTGCCTGAATATCTGTCAGTCTCTGAGCATTCATAGATGTAATCATCATCCATACTGCTACCAATGTCATAATCATTCTTTTCATAACGATCTTCTCTTTAAAGGGTTATTACTGCATTTATTTATTTCTGGTGCAAAGATAGAGAGAATAGCTGAAAAAAGCAAAGGGAAAACCATAAACCAGCGTATGATTTTCCCTAAAAGCATCGGGGGAAACTCTCGTAATAAGATTGTAGTATCTTTTATCTGCTAATTAAAATCCTTGTAACCTCATTGACACATAATACCCCTACCTTTGCACCCGAAATTTAACAGATACAACCCTGGAAGGGGAAAGGTATCATCAATATTTAATAATGTATTATAGTCAGATAAAGAAAAATGCAAAAGAAAGTATCGGGTAAGCATAGCTGCATGAATGGCTTTGCTATGATGAAAGGTAGAGTAGCTAATGTAGTTTTGGCTTCGGCTTTATTGTTGGGCGGAGGCTTGACTGCACAGGCGCAAAACGCAGCTTTAACCACCTGTTCTCAGAGTGCAGCAACCGCCATTCCGCAGAATCCAAACTGGAAGGCGAATGCTGCCGAATGGCAGAAACTGAAGGGCGAAATCACCCTCTACATGACCAATGATATGGGTCGCAACGGCTACTACGACCAGAAGCCTATCGCCGAACTGATGGGCGAGATGGCGGGCACGGTAGATCCTGAATGCGTACTTGCCGTAGGCGACATCCACCATTTCAATGGCGTAGCTTCTACCCAGGACCCTCTGTGGCTTACCAATTACGAATGGGTTTATTCTCATCCCGACCTGATGCTCAACTGGTTCCCTGTTTGCGGCAACCATGAGTATCGTGGTAATACCCAGGCTTTTATGGACTACGGCAAGGTGAGCCGACGCTGGATGATGCCAGCCAAATATTACACCAAGGTATTCGACCACAAGGGAACCACCGTGCGTGTCATCTTCCTCGACACCACACCCCTCATCGATTCTTACCGCAAGAATCCGGAAATCTATCCTGATGCCTGCAAGCAGGATGCAGAGGCTCAGCTCTCCTGGCTCGATGAAACCCTGAAGAATGCCAAGGAAGACTGGGTCATCGTGGTAGGCCATCATCCTATCTACGCCTATACGGAGAAAAAGGAGAGTGAGCGCCTCGACATGCAGAAACGCCTTCTGCCTATCCTCCATAAATATAATAATGTGGCGATTTATGCCTGCGGTCACATCCACAACTTCCAGCACATCCAGAAGAAGGGCGACAACATCGATTACGTAGTCAATTCCTCTTCATCTCTGGCTCGTCCTGTGAAGCCTATTGATGGCACCGTGTTCTGCAGTCCAGCCGATGGTTTCTCTGTATTTACAGCAGATAAGAAGCAGCTCAGAATGTCGATGATTGACAAGGATGGAAAAATCATCCACACGATTTCAAAAAGTAAGTGAAGAGTGAAGAACGAAGAGTGAAGAATTCAATAGCGATATAGATGAAAAGATTTTTACTGAGTGCGGCGCTTCTTGCCGCAGCGACTACCGCCATCCAGGCACACACGCTGGATGGTATAGTCAAGGATAACAAAACGGGCGAACCCCTCATCGGAACCGTAATCCGAGTAAAGGAGCTGCCCAACGTGAGTACCACCACCGGACTTGATGGTACTTTCACCCTGCATGAATTGCCTGATAAAGGCAAGTTTACCATCATCGTTTCCTACATGTCTTACAAGACCAGGGAGATGGTAGTGGATGTGGCAAAGAAAGACAAGGTGGATATTCCGATGGATGAAGACCAGAAGCAGTTGGGCGAAGTGGTGGTTACAGGTCATCGTGAATACCGTAGCGACCGCAGCGCCATAGAATCCGTGAAGAATGCCGGCAACGTGCTCAACGTGATGAGTCAGCAGAGCATCCAGCTTTCGCCTGATGTCAACGTGGCGAGCGTTCTGCAGCGAGTATCGGGTGTAACCATGGAGCGTGATGCATCGGGCGAGGCTTCCTACGCCATCCTCCGAGGTATGGATAAGCGCTACAACTACACCCTGGTAAACGGCGTGAAGATTCCAAGTCCGGATGATAAAAACCGTTACATCCCTTTGAATATCTTCCCTTCAGATCTGATGGACCGCCTGGTGGTTTCCAAGTCTCTTACTGCTGATATGGAAGGCGATGCTGCCGGCGGCGTGGTGGATATGGTGATGAAGGATGCGCCATCCCGCTTCCAGATTCAGGCGAATGCAGCCATCGGAGCAAGTGATTATTTCTGGAAGGATGGCAGAGATTATCTTACCAGCAACCGCTCTGATTATACAAAGAAATCTCCTTACGAGGCTTTCGGAAAAGACTACAAGGCGCAGATGAGCGATTTCAAGAACGGTCCTGTTCAGTTGAAGAGCCATTCTCTTCCTGCTCCTAACTTCATAGGAGGTCTGAGCATCGGCAACCGCTTCTGGAACGACCGCCTGGGCGTGATGCTTGCCGGAAGCGTGCAGAATGTTTTCCGTGGCACCGAGCGCACCTACAATTCCGTAAAGATGGCTTCGGGCGAGCAGGCCATGTACATTTCCAATCTGCAGCATCGCTACTACAGCATCCACGACCTTACCACGGGTGCTCATGCCAAGATAGATTTAACCCTGCCTGGCCACAAGCTGGAATGGTACAACATGTATGTGCACACCAATTCCAAGGGCATCAGATACAATAACAGCGTCAATACCGAATACATCGGAGCCGACAGCTACACCCAGGACGATGAGGTGCGTTCTCTCTCAACCACCCAGAGCATCTTCGCCACCAATCTGAAGGGTACGCATCATCTTACCAAGGATTTTACCATAGATTGGTCGGGCGTATTCTCGCAGGCTAAGGAGGAAGATCCGGATAGAACTTACGTTACCCTGACGAATACCGTGAGCAGAAAAGCCGAGAATGGCGGCAATGCCGTTTCGGGTTCTATCTGGGAAGGCGACAAGAACATCACCAAGACCCTGCCTAAGAGTGCTGAGCGCCGATTCCAGCACAACAAGGATACCGACTGGGCGGGTTACATCAACCTCTCTTACGATACCCATTTCTCCAACTCTGTGGAGGCTCTCTGGAAGGCGGGCGCACAGTATCGCAGAAAAGAACGCAGTAACAGATATTATTCTTACATCTTCAATCCTGCCAACATTTCGCAGAAACTGGATGGCAACGGAATAGACCAGTTTGATAAAATCGATTGGGTTTGCAAGACTCCTTATTCTCAGGCTTCACAGCTCAACTACGATTCCAAGGAGCACATCGGCGGAGCTTACGCCATGGTAACCTTGAAGAGCGAGATGGGCGAACTGAATGCCGGTTTCCGTGCCGAGCACACCAACCAAATTTACACCATGCTCCAGCACTTCCGCAACATGGGACAGGTGGGCGAGCAGAGCTACTGGGATTATCTGCCATCGGCATCCATCAAATGGACGCCAACCAAGAAGATGAACGTGCGTCTCTCTTACTATCGCTCCATCAACCGTCCGGGCTTCTACGAGATAGTGCCTTATCAGATTCAGGGCGAGGAGTATCAGGAAAAGGGTAATCCAAACCTGAAGCGTGCCCGCATCGACAACATCGACCTGCGCTGGGAGTGGTTCCCAAGCAAGACCGAGCAGATTCTTGCCGGCGTATTCTATAAGTATCTGAAAGATCCTATCGAGCAGGTGTTTGTAACATCGGATGGCAAGATTGGTGCCGGAACCGATGCCTATTACATGCCTGATAACCTGGGTAATGCCAAGAACATGGGCTTCGAAATCGATGTGATCAAGTACATCCGCCACTTCGGAGTAAAGGCGAATTATACTTACACCCATTCTGAAATCACCACCTCGAAGCGTGAGTACCAGGAGGGTAGTGCCGAGTATAAATCGGGCGTAACCCAGACCCGTCCGCTGGTTAACCAGGCTCCTCATACCGCCAACGTCTCCTTATTATATAAGGATACGGAGAATGGCTGGAATGCGCAGTTGGCCTCTTCCTTCACGGGCACCAAGCTCGCTCTGGTTTCTCCTTTCAAGGATGCCGACCAGTGGGACAAGGCGATGTTCGGTCTCGACCTGAGTGCCGAGAAGCAATTCAAGAACGGCTTCTCCATCTTCTTCAAGGCAAACAATCTGTTAGATGCCAAGCGCGAGAGATACTTGAAAACCGTGAACAAAAGCAACTTAGAGTATGAGGGGCAGAAGAGCGATAAGACTATCGTGGGTACTTATAAGTACGGTAGAACCTTCCTGCTGGGAGTAAGATACAAACTTTGAAAGGTAAAAAGGTAAAAAAGTAAAAAGGTAAAAAGGACTTTGAAAGGTAAAAAGGCTTTTAAAGGTAAAAAGTAAAAAGGTAAAAAATGAAAAAGATAAATACTTTCGCTTGCATGCTGATGATGGCAGCAGCGGCTATGTTCTCTACTTCTTGCGAGAACGATAATATCAATCCATACGATTACGTGAATAATGGCGGTAATGGAAGTGATGGCAATGAGAACCAGGGTTCTAAGGATGTCATCACAACGAAGGTGGCAGAATATCCCGTAGGTTCTGTGGTTTGGACCAAGGATACTACCCTGAGCCAGAGCGTTGAAATTCCAGTAGGAGCATCGCTCTACATCGAGCCGGGCGTAACCGTTACCTGCAAGTCAGAGGTTCAGGTGCCGGTAGAGATCGTGGTATTGGGTAATCTCTATTGCCTGGGAACTGCCGAGAAGCCAGTAGTCTTTACTTCTGATACCAGAAAGCCTGCCGATTGGGGCGGCATCATTTGCGGATATAATTCAGAGGAGGTGGTGCTCAACCACGTGGATGTAGCCTATGCTGGTGCTACTCCTACCGAGAGTTCAGCTTCTTTCCAGAACAAGCTTTTCAAGACCACCATCGATGGCGGAGTGCCAGCCTTCCACTTCTGTAATGTAAACGGCAAGTTTGTGATGGCAAACAGTTTCTTCCATGACAACTACAACGACCAGACTTACTTTACCGGTGGTAACGGCGTGATTATCAACAATATCTTTGCCGATAGCGGAAATGCAGCCGATGGTGGCGAGGCCATCAACGTAAAGGCAGGTTGCAAACTCGATGTAGCCAACAATATCATCTACAACGCCTGCACCAACGCCTTCAAGCTTTCTAATGCCGGCAATAGCGAGGTAATCCCTCTCTCTGAGATGACCGTCTATAACAACACCATCGTCAATTGCGGCTGGCGCCGTTCCAAGAACAAGAAGGGTGGTTCTGTCTGGGTAGAGAAGGCAGCGAAGCCAGTCTTCGTGAACAATCTTATCTTCGATTCCCGTTTCGGCTTGAAGCAGCCAAAGAAGGATGGTGCTGATATGGAGCACAGTCGTCTTACACCAAACTACTACTTTGCATCTACAGAGACAGGCGTAGCGCAGATGGCGAAGGATGTAGAGCTCGGCATCTGGTTTGATACCGATATCAAGAGCAGCGTGGCAGGTCAGCTCAATCCTCTCTTCAAGAACTTCACTCAGAGCGAGAAGATGAACATCAATTGCGAGATAGATGATGTAGCTCAGGGTGCTCCATTGGCATTCGACAAGAGCTGGAATTTCGATTATCAGGCAGGCAGTCCTGCCCTCTCAGGAGGTGTAACCGATTTTGCCCGCCTCTTCCCACAAGGTCTGCCATTCTTCGGCATGAAGCAGGTGAATTTTCTGGATAAGAATAATGACCAGAACTATTACTTCACCGCCCCATTGCCAAGCGCAAGATTCGGAGCGTGGCTGTAGGATAAATGAAGAATAAGATAAAAGGAAAAAGCGTGCAAGCCACATCTTTGTTGCCTGCACGCTTTTCGTTTTTATCATTTTTGTTTTTATCATCTAAATTTATTATGATTTCCAATCGAACACGATGGTGTTGTCTTCTTTGATATTGAAGCTCATGCCTACCTTGATAATTTCCTTGCCGCTCATGGCAAAGGCATCGGCATAGTGCTTGCTTTCTATCTGCTCAAGAGCCTCCTGGGCAGTCTTTCCAAACTTCAGCTCCATCACATAGATAGTATCATCCGTCTCCATGGTTATATCAATTCTACCCTTTGACGTATGCTGCTCCACTATAATCCTGAAATTTGTAAGCAAGGCAAAGATGATATACATCGTTTGCTGGTAATGCCCTTCGTAATGGGTGTTGTCGCAATAAGGCACCGTCTCCCAAAACGATTTCAGTAACTGTAATGCTTCGTCTATCTTGCCATGTTTGATAAGCACCGACATCTTGGCGATGGTGGTATTGCACATCGCAGTTTTTGAGGTCAGATAATGAGGCAATAAACTTCTGTACAATCCAACTCTTATTTCCTTGTTAGGAATGGCTAGGGTATAGAGTTCCGTTTCTTCATCATAATCCTTGATGGTGATGTAGCCACTCTGATAGAGCAGCGGCATGATGGTGGTCATGGTTTCCGTGGCAGCATCAAAGTCATCCTTTCCGGCTTCCATACTCTCGCCCAGGTTCGCTGGCAGAAAGTTGAAATTGCGCATCATATTAATCAGATAAGTAGGAGTGCCGGAACCAAACCAGTAGGAATCAATCTTCTGCTTGGCAAAGCAGGTTAATAAGCTGAACGGATTATAAACGTCAGGAGAAGGCCATGTGAAATGATAGCCGTCATAATTATCCTTTAACTTAGCTAACGTCTGCTCATACGACAGGTTTAATTTTTCTGCAAGTGCCTCTATGTCATCCCGCATTCCGTTCACCAGTTCATCTTCCGTAATTCCGCAAATGCCGGCATACGGCTCGTCCATACTGATATTGGTGATGTTGTTCAATTCGCTGAAGATGCTGAGCTGGGAGAATTTGGTGATGCCTGTGAGGAATACGAAGCGGAGCAATTTCTCGCATCCTTTTAGCGGACTGTAGAAATTGCGCATGGCGTTGCGAAGTTCTTCCAATTTTTCATCCTCGTGCACCACATCAAGCAAAGGGGCATCATATTCGTCAATCAGTATTACCACTTGCTTGCCCGTTTCCCTATAGGCAGTTTGGATAAGTGAGATGAGGCGGACGTTGGCATCAATAGCCGGATTCGTAATGCCCCATTTCTGCTCTTGTTCTGCAAGTTGCTGGTCGAAATATCTTTCCAGCTGGGCTATCTCCATGTGTTTGCCCATGCTCATATCGAAATGCAGCACCGGATAGCTTATCCAATCCTTTTCTAGCTTTTCGATGGCGAGTCCTTTGAAAAGATCCTTCTTTCCTTCAAAATAGCTCTGCATGGTAGTTAGCAACAGCGACTTTCCGAAACGGCGTGGACGGCTCAGGAAGAAATAAGTACCATCCGTATGTGCCATACGATATACATATTCCGTCTTGTCGATGTAGAACTTATCTTCCACTCTGATTCGTTCGAAAGTTTGTATTCCTATCGGATATAGTTTTCTTGCCATAATTGCTCGCCTTTCTTTTAAGTGATATTCTCTTTGTTGGCAAAGATACGAATAAATGGTGAGACTACCAAATAAAAAACATCTTTTCTTTATGCGCCTTATCTCCTTTCCTCATGCCTTTTGTCCCTTTTTCCCTCCTTCCTGTATTAATTTTGTGTTAATCTTAGGAAAAGTCTTGGTTGTTATTAGGAAAAAATGTACTTTTGCCTAATAGAAAGTTTCGTTCAGCGACGTTGAATGTACGTTCAACGTCGCTGAATCTGCATTCAACGTCGCTGAATGTCGGTTCAACGTCGCTGAACGGAACTTTCATCTAGGGATAAATACTTTTATCTCTAGGTTTGAGAACTATTATGATGAGGAGCAATCATCATTACTCTTGACTGTAATGGCTATCTCAATATGGAGTGATAACAATCTTAATAAGAAAGGAATCGTTATGGCAAAGTATAAGTTGCAAGAGTTAACTGATATGCGTAATGAAGGCAAGCGCAGAGTTTATCCCAAGATGGTGACCAATCGGACACTATCCAGAAAAGAGTTCATCAAGAGGATGCAGGGCTACCATCGTGGCATTTCGGAAAGTACCACGGAGGCAGTATTGCTAGATGTGGCTGATATGTTGGTAGAAATGCTCTCCATGGGCTACAATGTGAATCTGGAAGGCATCGGCACCTTCTCCCTCTCCCTCGGTTTCGAGGACGATAAGCCTACGGAAATGCAGAGTGCAGAGGATAAGATGACGTATCGCAAGGTAGGCGTGAAGGACATCAACTTCAAGGCATCTCCTGAATTTCTCAAGAGTGTGAAGCATGAAACCGACCGTGACCTGGAACGTGATATGGGTGGCGTAAAGGTGATTCGCAAGCAGCTCTATTCCAGGGAAGAACGAATTGCCCGTGCCCTGAAGGTGATAGAGAAGAACGGAGTCCTCACCCTAGGCGATTATGCCTACATCAACAATCTGAGCCGTACCGCCGCCTCCCTGGAGTTGAAGGAAATCACCGCCGACAGAAATTCGCCGATAGGTTCTATGGGCAGCGGCAGCCACAAGGTTTGGGTGAAGAGAAAAGAATAAATCCCAATTCTTTTTATTACTTTTTCACATCCACACACTTTTGCAGGTAATCCGGAAGTGCCAGAAAAAAGGAAAAAGCTTTGAAAACTATCTCATTTTCAAAGCTTTTTCCCTATTAGTAGGTATTGCTTGAGTAATACCATTGTCAAATGGGGCTATTACATATAGCTGTCATTTAAATCAGGTCTGCTACCACTTGCGGACAACATAGTATCTTGTAGGGAATGCCAGGCTTACAATCAGGGCAAAAATCAGTACAGCAACAATTCCCACAATAATATAGGCTATTACAACACAAATCAGATATATTGCCACTATACTGAGGAAAGAATAGAGCATCATCCAGCTTGCTGCCTTCTTGCCATATTGTTCCTTGTCTTTCTTATATCTGTACCAAAGACACAGAACGGGGGTTGCTATGGTTAGTGCTACACCTATCAGCGATAGGAATATCTGCGAAGTGCTGTCCTGTTCTGCCAGCGTAGCCAGATATCCAAACGATATGGTAATCACTACAGTAGCTAATGCTGCCAGTACGGGAACGAGGAGTAACTTGTTGAATCGTTTGTAAGGTATCACTTCCGTGCCACATTTCCCATTCATCCACTTAGCCAATTTCTGGTATCTGAAAACATAAAAGAAAGTAAACACGATGGCGATAAGACCGAGGGCGCCTCCAACAAGTGACAGGAGCAGCAACGCTATGCCCATTAATACTCCAGGTTCTTCCTTTTCGGCGCTTTGCTGAGTTCCTGCTGGTGCTTGTATATCCTCTTTCTGGGCATCTGCGTTAGAGGTTTGTTTCCCTTTCTGCTGGGTAACGGCAGCCAGTTCCGTCTTTTCATTCTTGGCGTCTTCCTTGGCATCCTGCTGTGTGGCAGCTGCAGGCATTTCTTCTTCGACATCAACATCAGAATCCGGTTCCGGCTCAAATCGTTGGCAGCAGTAAGAAGCCACATAAGCCGTTTTGCCCTTGTAGAGGAATCTGATCATATCGCCATCCATACCTTCTTCCTCAAAAGTATCACCCTGATGCATCATGCCCAACTTCGTAAGATAATTAGGCGAATCCCACACCGTAAGGTCGGCATCTTTCACCTCCCACATATCGCCTTTCTCGGCAAAGCCAGCCATCGAAAGCAATGCGAAGGCGAATACTAACAATAGTTTCACGTATTTCATAAGCCTTGCTCCCTTTCTTCCATTTTCTTCATTTCCTGTTTCTCCTTTGCCTTGTCCCATGCAAAAGAGAATAACTTGCCGAAGAGATACAGCACACGCATGGCTATCCATTTGATAACACGCACAATATCCCACAAGATTTCTTCACCAATATTACGCATAATTCTTAAAATTTAAGTTAGACATTTATTATTTGATTATTTACTACTACATTTCGTCGTTTACTTAGGGATGCTAAGTATAACAAGAGAATGACTGAATGCAAAGATAGCGACAATTACCATATAATGTTTCTACCGGCAGCAAAAAACGGATATTTATATTCATTTCTACGGAATACCACCGCGTGTAGCCTATGGTTTTCCGTAGGTAAAGGGGCATGTGAGCGGAAAAATAACAGCCGCCACCTTTTTTAACAATAGAAAAAATGACTCTTCCGATTATTTTTCATATCTTTGCAGGGACAATCATTTATGATAGTAATAGCAAATGACGTAAATATAATAGCAAATGAAGCAAACAATACATCACAGGCAACAAGCCATATTCACATATATTTTCCTTCTGTTATCATCCATCGCTTTCCTTGCCGCTTGTCAACGTGACAACTGCAAAGACGAGAAGCGGGCATATTCCTTGTTTCTGGAAGCCGTCAACTATAATGCTGATGGTGATAAGAAACAGGCCATCCTTTTGATAGACAGCGCACTCAATATGAACTGTGCCGATACTACCCGCAGTTGGCTTACCAGCGAGAAGCTGACCGCATATACAGATCTTGGAAAGATGAGAGAAGCCATAGAAATCGGAAAGAAAGGCATCCCGTTTGCCGAGAAGATTGAAGATTACGATGGTATGCTTGCCATGTGTGGAGCAATGGGCATCTGCTATCGCAGAATCGGAGAACTGGATTCCTCGCTCATCTATTATAAGAAGGGTATCCAGAAAGCCATCAAGAGCGAGAATGCGGAATATGAGATTTATCTCTATAATTGTATCTCCGTGCTTTTCAACGAACAGAAGAGATTCAGGGAAGCCATAGAGTACTCCGACAAGGCTGAATCTAAAGCTATCGCTATCAACGATACCATAGAGCGTCTGTCTGCCCATGCCAATAAAGGTGCTATCCTGATGCGACAGGGAAATTACCGGAAAAGCGTCAATAGCCTTACTTCGATGTGGAATATGGTAAAGCAGACCAATTATAATGTGCTGACCCTCAAATATCTTTCTCCGTTGCTCAAGTCGTACTTGCAACTGGGTAAGGCCGATTCCGTCGCCTTCTATCTCACTTACGCCAATGATGCCTGCCGCAATCTGGCACCTACGAGCAATGGGGTGCTAGGCATATTGGAAATCAAGGCCGACTTGCTGGGGCTACAGAAGAAATACGCTGAGCAATGGCTACTTCTGGACAGCATCGGCAGGTTGGCGGGTACCAATCTGACGATGCCTAAAGACAAGCTTCTCGCCACACAGGCCAGATGCCTCAACAATATGGGTAAATACACTCAGGCATACCAGGCAATGCAAAAGGCATACATGAAAAGTGATTCCCTCAAGCAGAGTGACATCGACAAGCAGTTGAGTGAGTTCAACATCAAGTACAAGACCTTGGAGAAAGAAATGCTGATAGAAAAGATGAACCACGAACAGAGCTCGCTCTATATCCGCATCTTATGGCTCATCCTGGCACTCATCATATTGTTGATAGCCATTCTAGTCATCCTATACCGCAGGAAACTCGACAGGCAGAGAGCCGAATTGTCGGAAAAGACATCCTATATCAATGGTGTGGAGAATGAGCGCAAGCGTCTGGCCAAGGAATTGCATGATGGAGTATGCAACGATATTCTGGCGGTGAATATCATGATGCAGACCAATAAGGAGGAAGCAGAAAGATTGCTTAAAAACGTGGGACATGATGTACGCCGTCTTTCACATGAGCTGATACCACCTAGGTTTGACAACACTTCGCTTGCGGAGCTGATAGTAAGCTTCTGTCAATCGGTAACAGCCGAAAACGGAACCATCGTCAAGCCATTCATCAGTACCTCTTTCAATGCGCAGAATCTCCCGGACGGCAAGGCGATAGAAATCTACCGCATCATCCAGGAATGTGTATCCAATGCCATCAAATATGGATACAGCAAGATGATAAGCGTCACGCTGGATACCTGTGGAAAGCAGGGGAGCATATCCATCATCAACGATCTGTCACCACTTCACCCTATCAGCCAGGGCAAGTCAGGCATCGGCAAAGATACCCTGAAGATGAGGGCAGATGCTCTGCAGGCAGAACTCAATATAAGAAACAATGGAGAAGAGTATCTGGTAGAACTCAAGTTTCAACTATAATCTGCGAGCCTAGGTTTGCGATAGACAACGTTTAAAATTGTATCATCATGGAAAAAAGCAAAAGCATCCTTATTGTAGATGACCATCCTGTCGTCTTGGTTGGTTTAAGGGCACTCATCCTGCAAGATGGTGTCTATAAAAAAGTACAGACTGCCTCTAGCCTCCTATCTGCCAGGGATATCATCAACAGGGAGAATATCGATACCGCTATCATCGATTTGGAACTGAGTAATGAGAACGGTCTGCTGCTTGTCAAGCAGTTTCACCATAAGCATCCCAAGACCAAGATCATTGTCTATACGATGCACGAAGAAATCTGGACGATACGCCAGCTGATGGACGAGGATGTAGATGCCATAGTTTTGAAAGGTGATGACCCGCAGGAACTTCTCACTGCTCTGCACAAGATAGAAGAAGGAAAGGGGTATTATAGTCAACAGTTTTTCAGACTGATCAATCAGCAGAATGTCGAGCAAGTCAATCTCTCTAATAGAGAACTCGAAGTCTTGGAGCACATAGCCGAGGGACATTCGACCAAAGCCATCGCCCGGGAGTTGAACATCAGCAACAATACCGTAGAATTTCACCGCCACAACTTGATGAGCAAACTGCAAGCCAGCAATGTGGCAAATATGGTGAAAAAGGCGATGCAGATGGGGTTGGCGTTCATCAAGCATTGAAAACAATCTTATTTTTTTTCTTCTTCATCACCGGCTAATGTTCTCATTATTATTATATAGTTCTATTTTACTTCTGTGAGCTTACCCGTCTGGGAATCGATGATATAACCATGCAGATTGACATCCTTTGGTACAAGAGGGTGAGTACGGATGGTATCAATCGTATTTCTTACAGAATCCTCGGTGTCGTGGAATCCCTCCAGCCAATGGTCTAGGTCGATGCCGCAAAGTCCGATAGTGTCGATAACATCCTGATGGATGCCACGCTTGAGCATCAATTCCTTCATCTGCTGGCCGTTCATGTGGCAGGCACCGCAGTTGGAGTGGGCGATAACCATGATTTCCTCTACACCCAGTTCGTAAATGGCAACCAGGAGGCTGCGCATGGCAGAGTCGAATGGACTGATAACCAGTCCACCTGCATTCTTGATGAGCTTGGCATCTCCATTCTTCAATCCCAATGCCGCCGGCAGAAGCTCTGTCAGGCGGGTATCCATACAGGAAAGGATGGCAAGCTTCTTATCTGGGTATTTGCTCGTAAGATACTTCTCGTAGCCCTTGTTGGCTACGAATTCCTCGTTATACTTGATAATTTCTTCTATAATCATAGTAGTGCAAACGAAATGTGAAACGAATTTTTCCTATTTCTCAGGGGTAGGCTTGAGATAAGCCATGAATTTCTCCGGCTGATAGTTGAGAATCAGTTCTTCCGGGAACTCAGCTTTCTCTACCAGCGGCATGATGTTGCTGTAGTCGGCAATCATGGTAGAGAAGTGGGCATCACTTCCAAAGATGACAGGGGTCTCGTACTTCTTGGCAAGTTCCAGCAGTTCCAGGTTATTGGGAGCTGCTACCGTTTTGTGACGGATGGGAGCCATGGAGTGATTGTTGATTTCGAGCAAGGTATGCGTCTCCTTGGAAACCTTCATCAGAGCCTCGAAATCCAGTTCTGCCGTTCCATCTCCAGGATGGGAGATAATCTGCACGAATGGATTGCGCATGGCATTGATGACACCCTGCGTGTTCTCTTCCTTGGTTCCTCCCTGCCAGCAAAGGCTATGAATGCCAGCGATTCGGATATCAAGCATGCGCCAGTAATCCTCATCGAGATCAATATCGCCCTGGGTATTGAGGATGTTGAGTTCTGCTCCCAGCATCAGCCTGATTCCATAGAGTTGACGGGGAACGCAATGCAGGTTTCTGAAATAGATGGGATCACAGGTGCCTGGAATATGAGGTCCGTGCTCTGTGATTCCCAGTATTTCCAACCCCTTTTCTTTTGCAGCCATGGTCATTTCCTGCAAACTGCTGAAGGCATGACCCGATGCTATGGTATGTGTATGAACGTCTAATAATGTTTTCATACTGCAAAGGTACGGATATTTTGCGAATTAGTTTATTTCTCCATGATTAAAAAACATTTTTTTCTTCGAAAATAGATGTTTTCCCACTTTTTACGCCTCCTCCTTCTTCGTTTTAGGAAGTACGAGGTTGAGAATCACGCCGATGACGGCAGAGAGACCGATGCCTGAAATGGCGAAGGAACCGGAGGAGAGGACGGCACCACCCAAGCCCATCGTCAGCATCACCGAGATGATGATGACATTGCGGGTTTCATTCATATCTACCTTGTTCTGCATCAGATTCTGGACACCCACACTGGCGATGGTGCCGAAAAGAAGCAGCATGATGCCACCTAATACCGCTTGAGGTATGCTCTGCAGCAAGGCACTCAATTTGCCCACGATAGAGAAACAGATGGCGGTGGCTGCGGATATGCGAATCACGGCAGGACTTGTGACCTTGGTGATAGACATCGCTCCCGTTACTTCAGAATAGGTAGTCTCAGGAGGACCACCCAGGAAGGCGGAACAGAGACACGCCACTCCATCGCCCAACATCGTGCGATGCAATCCCGGATCTGCCACGAAATCCTTCTTCGCCACGGTACTCACCACATACACGTCGCCGATATGTTCCAGCACCGGTGCTATCGCCACGGGTAACATATAGAGAAATGGCGCCCAGGAGAAATGGGTGATGGTATCGAAGCTTATCGGACAGGAGAACCACGAAGCCGCTGCTACATCCGAGAAATCTACCTCGCCCATGCAGATGGCGATGACGTAACCTACGATAACGCCCGAAATGATAGGCACCAGCTTCATCAGTCCTTTGCAGAAGGTAAGTACCAGGATGGCGGTGATTAGCGATGCGAAGGCGAGAACCCAGTTGGTCTTAGCCATATTCACAGCGCTGCCCGAAAGGGAAAGACCGATAAGGATGATGGCGGGTCCGATGACTACCGGAGGGAAAATCCTATCCAGCAGTTTCTTGCCCTGCCATTTTACTAGGGCGCTCATGATGAAATACACCAGGGAGACGCTGGTAAGTCCGGCGATGGTTCCCGGAAGTCCCCACTGCTTGGTGGCAGCGATGATAGGAGCGATGAAGGCGAAGGAACTGCCCAGGAAGATAGGCACCTTGCCCTTGGTGATGAAGTGAAAGAGAAAGGTTCCCACACCTGCGGTGAAGAGAGCCGTTGCCGGATCGATGCCTATCAGGAGAGGCACCAGAACCGTTGCACCGAAAGCCACAAATAGGAATTGTACTCCCACAAGGGTTTTCTTGGTCATAGAAAGTTGTTCTGTATTCATTATTGTTATATGAAAATGATTTTTGTTTCTGTTTATAGCTTGCTAAATCTTTGCAAAAATACGAATAAAGTTTGAAAATACCAAGAATCTCTTTCTTTTATTTCGCAAATCCTTTCTTTTTCTTCACTCTCTTTCCAACGAAGTTCCAGGATGACATCTCTAAATTTCCCCTTGTGATACTAAATATTTGCCGAAAAAGTTGGCTGTTATTATTTCTTTATGTAACTTTGCCGCAACTATTTTGTTTTAGTTAATTAAAAAATATGTTTTATATGGACAAAAAAAGAATATTGGAATATCTCATTAAGATAATTAAAATCAAAAGCGGTATCGATTTTAAAAAGGAAAAGCCTTTGAAATTAGATGAATCTTCTAACTTCGAAAATGGCTTTTTGGGTAGAGAAATTTATGAAAAACTTTTTCAAATCTATGATGAAAAAAATAAGCAGAAAAAGATAAAGGATACAAAGGAAGATGATCTAAAAGTGCTGGTTTTGCCTAAAATTATCAAAAGCGAAAGACTTATTGATGAAATGAATAAAGAAGGGAAGATATGTCATGAGACAGACGTACTAGATATACCAGTTCTTTATATTCCAGCTATTCTTGATATGAATGGACAATTAAAGGTCAATACAACTAAGACTCCATGGATACCGATTGAGATTTTGGCTCCTTTTGGAAATAATGTTTCTATTGGTGAATGGAAAGATAAAGATTTCAATCTAACAGAAGGTATCAGCAATAAAAATGAAATTCTTTGGGATAAATATATTGCTAAGGTGAAGGAATATTACAAATTTCAGATAGAAAATGACTGGGATTCTACATTCCTTAAAAATTCTGAAAAGAAAAACAGTTACTATGAGATTTATCCTTCTGCATGGATTATTTTGGATGAAACAGTGGAAGCTTATGGCAAGATACTCGAATTATATCATTTCTTGTTTGAGCATATTGATGAAAATATGAAATCGGTTCCATTACTCAACAAGCTGCTTTTTCCTTCAAAAAATACCGAAGAAGGTTTATATGGAGAATTGAATATTAAATCAATGAAAAAACATTTAGGAGTTATGAGTGGTAAATGGCCTCTTTCTCCTTCTCAAAGAGAATCACTTCATCATTTGAATGAAACGAAAGATGGAGAGATTTTAGCAGTGTCAGGTCCTCCGGGAACAGGTAAGACAACACTTTTACAAAGTGTTGTTGCTGATTTGTTTGTCAAACATGCAAAAGAAGGTCTGAAAGCTCCCATCATTGTAGCAACTTCTACTAATAACAAAGCTGTTACCAATATAATGGATTCTTTTGCAAATGTGGTAGAGGAAGATTCTGATAAGAATGAAAAGAGAAAGTTGTTAGAAAGAAGATGGATTGGACTATCTTCTTTTTCGGTATATTTTCCTTCTGATGCTAAGAAGAATGATCCACATTTTAAGACGAATAAAGAAGGTGGTATAGATTATGAGAGTATAGAACATAAAAATAATAGCCAAGCAGAAAACGAAAAATTTGAGGAATTTAAGAATACGTTCCAGGAGTGTTGTGATAAATGTTATCATATAAAAAATACTAATGAGAACTCCTATTGGGAGGGTATAATGAAGTATCTTCAAGACGAAATTCAAAAGCGTGAATCGAAATTAAAAGAAATATTATCTGCTGTTGAAAAGCCGACGGTTCAATATAGTAATCAGAAAAAAAAGACATTATGTCAGAAGTTCTTGAGCTTTTTAGGTTTTTATAAATCTGAAGCTCAGCCCGATTCCTCTAATAGAAAACTTGAGAATCTATTAGAGAGTCTGAACGAATTTGGATTCGATTATAAGGAGAAACTTTTGCATATAACAAAAAGTCTTCATAAAGATGATAAAAAAGTTAAAGATATCCCCGAAAATGGTATTAGTGAGTTGAGTGCTGTGGGGCTTGAAGAAATAAATGGTATTTTAGATATAACGTTAAGATATCAGATGTTTTGGCTTGCAGTTCATTATTATGAGGCTAGTTGGTTAATGGCAAATGATTGTCTAGATGAAAGAAAATATACCTATAAATATTTAAGCATCCAAGACAAAAGATTCCATAGAATGGCAAAGATTACACCCTGTATGGTGATGACATTCTTTAAATTGCCAGATGTCTTTAGGGGAGCATTAGATAGAACAAGGAATTCAAATCAATCGGGAAAAATGAAAATATCGAAAGAATCTGATGATTTAAAGCAGTTACCATATATGCGGAACATAGATCTTTTGATTGTAGATGAAGCAGGACAGGTCGCTCCAGAATTGGCCATTCCTTCATTTGCCTTAGCCAAGAAGGCTATCGTCGTAGGTGATGTGCATCAAATACCACCAGTGTATTCTGTTAGTGAGATCGTAGATTATGAAATGCATAAGAAAATTCTTGGTAAGGATTCAATAGAAAATATATCGGAGTTCTTAACTCTTCCTTTAAACTGCTCTTCTTCAAGCTTGATGTCTTTGGCAACAAGTGCATGCAAGTTTCAAAAGAAAGGGGAGAGAGGAATGTTTCTTAGTGAGCATAGACGTTGTTACAAAGAAATCATTAGCTTCTGCAATGAGTTGGTTTATCATGGACGTCTGAATCCTCGTAGGCCAGATGAGTTTGAAAATGATAGATTCTTAGGTCCAAACTGTCCTGTCATGGGGTCTTTTCATGTTAGTCATCAGAACTCTGAGGTTGATGGTGAGAGTAGAATTTGCATGCAAGAGGCTGAAGCTATTGCAAAATGGATAGACCAAAATTTAGAAGAGATAAGGAATACATATTCGAAAGATGGTAAATTTGCGATAGAAAAAACAATTTCGGTTATTACGCCATTTAAGGCTCAGGTGGACAAGATAAAAGTAGCTTTAGAAGAAGTGTCTAAGAAGCATAAGGTTGGAAAGATTCCTTGTGGAACAGTACATACTTTCCAAGGTGCAGAGAGCAAGATAGTTATATTCTCTACTGTATATGGTCGTCAAGAGGGGTGGAAGTTTATCAAGGAGAATGACAATCTGATAAATGTAGCAGTTTCTAGAGCAAAAGATTATTTTTTCACCTTTGGCGAAAGATCAATTGGAGGCTGTACAGATAATGAGGATGATAAGGATAAAAATGTGGCTCAACTCTTGCTAAAATATACAAAGACAGAGATTCCTGCCCAAATTATAAAGGTTCCTCTATAAAATATGATGAGGAACATCTAGGTAAATTGTATCGATTCACAAATCTGCAAGAATCTTGCAATCTAGTTGGGGCATTACTCTTGTAAAGGGGAAAAACTTTGAAAACTATCTCATAATCAAAGATTTTCCCCTTTTTTCTTTACACCTCTTCCTTCTTCGATTTAGGAAGTACGAGGTTGATAATCACGCCGATGGCAGAACCAATGACTATTTCGCAAATCCTTTCTTTTTTTTCATCCTCTTACCCACGAAGTTCCAGGAAGGCATCTTCTTCAGGGTACTTCTCACGGGCTGTACATCCCAGAGCAGGAAGATAATCAGCACGGCAATGCCGATGAGACAGGTGATGCCATAGAGATTCCGGATGCTGAGCATCAGAAGATTGGTGGCATCGTAGGGCAAGCCGCGCGACATGTTGTCTGCCATCTGATAACGGAGTCCGAAACTGTAAAGGCCTGAGCACATCGCCGACACCGGACCGTTGCGGATGATGCCTGCCATCGTCAATCCCATGAAGAAATGCTGGAACGGCATCAGTTCTTCCAGATACACGGTGAGCATGCAGAAGAAGATGGCGTTGCCGAAGCTTCTGAGAAAACAGGGCAGATAGAGTGCCTCGATGTTGAGACCCGGATGGATGAGGAAATACATCATCACGGGATAGCATACCATCGTTGCCACGCCTATCGTGAGCAGACGGGTGTATTTCTGATGAAGCACCTTGCACCAGAATAGGCAGAAGAGGCAGCCGGCGATGGCTCCCGTCCATTCCACGAAGTTGAGCACATTGGTGGTAATGTTGCCGAAATGCAGCACGCCACCCGTAAAGGCGGTTTGCAGCACTTTAGGCGTACTGCCCATGAACTCTACGAAGGCGAAGAGGATTAGCAGCGGGATGAGTCGCTTATACTTCCACGCCGCCGGCTCGATGTAAGGGTGACGGATGTGAAACATTCGCTGGATGCAGAAATATCCGGTAAATATAAAGAGCAATACATCCATCTGCATGATCTTCGAATCGAGCCAGTTGTAGTGCTCGCCATAGGTGAAGAAGAAGATGAACTCCAGCATCCATGCCGACCACAGGATGCAGCCCAGATAGTCGATACTGATGAAGGACAGGGGTTTCATGAAGCGGAAGTCGTGGGTGGTGACATACACGATGAATGCCACCAGGAGCAGGGCTCCCGTCATAGCCCAGTTGATGATGCGCCAATCCTGATAGATATAAATCAGGTGTTCGGTGACCCAGGGCGAGAGGAACATGTTTCCCAAAACGATGCAGTAGAGCAGGGGGAAGAAGATGGTGAAATCGCGCTTGGAGGTCATCCACAACTGGATGGTGCTCATACATTCGAAGGTTCCGCAGAGCTTGAAGAAGCCTGCGATGTAAGCGAGGATGCACATCAAGGGTACCGAGTCGGTCCACATGATGAGGAAATTACAGGTTGCCACTACCAGTGCCGCATTCAGCAGAAGCTGGCGGTTGGTAAAGTGAAACTTCATCTTGAAGAGGAAGGGGAATGGCATCGCCACGCCCACCACGTTGAACATGATGATCATGAGTACGTCTTCTCTCATCAAACTGTACTCGCCCATCACCTGGCTCATGGCTCCTCCATAGATTCCGCCCGACATCAGGAAGATGAAGGCGAAGAGGAGATAAATCCATGGCTGTAACCGGCGAGGAATATATCCATTGAACGAAGGAACCCGGAAGGGTCCCTGAAGCATTGGAGGTCCTGGCATTTTATGGAATTATAATTGATAATTTATAGTTTATATTTTATAGAACATTCTATTTAATGCGAACCTTGGTTTCTACGTTTAGTCCGGCACGGAGCAGGGCTATCTGTTTCGGGTCATTGTCCTTGGTAAGGGCGATGCGAACAGGCACACGCTGCTCTACCTTTACGAAGTTGCCTGTGGCATTATCCACAGGAATTATGGAATAGGCATTGCCGGCTGCGGCAGAAAGGGCTTCTACCTTGCCATGGAATACTACACCAGGAATGGCATCGGCGGTGAAATCTACGCTCTTGCCTACGGTGATGCCGTCCATCTGGGTCTCACGATAATTGGCTACTACCCATACATCGTTATCATCCACGATGCGAGCCAGCATCTGACCAGGCTGTACCAACTGGCCTTCGTGAATGTCCTTTCTTCCCATCACGCCATCGCAGGTTGCCACGATTACGGTATAGGAAAGATTCAGACGAGCCAGATTGAGCTGTGCCTCTGCCACGCTCTCTCCGGCACGGGAACCGCCGAGCTGCTGGGTCTGCACATTGCGGACAGAAGCTGCACTTGCCTTGCGGCTGCTTGCCTGCTCATAACGCGCCTTGGCTCCCAGATAGCGGGCATAGGCATTGTCGTATTGCTGACGGGTTACCGCATCCTTCTTCATCAGGGCTGCAAAGCGGTCGAAGTCCTGCTTGGCATTCATCATATCCACACGAGCCTCCTCGATGCCGGCAGCAGCTGTCTGTACATTGGTATTGGTGGTGCCCATGCTGGCAGTAACTACCGAAGAACTTGACTTGGATCCACGCAAGCCTGCCTCTGCCTGAGCTACATGCAGGCGGAACTCAGCATCCTCGATGATAACAAGAGTATCGCCCTTCTTTACGTGCTGATAGTCGTTGAAACGAATCTCCTTGATGAATCCCGGCACACGGGTATTGATAGGGGTGATATGGCGGTTTACCTGTGCATCATCTGTGTAAGCCACATCGCTGCCATGATAGAAATGGCTGAAGCACCAGCCGATAGCTCCCAGAAAAAGGAGGATAATCACTACATTATATATTCTCTTGATAATCTTCTTGCTCATAATCTCTTGATAATTGTTTTCGATAAAAACTCTTAATTCTGAATTTTAAAATTAAATTTCTCCTGCCACGTACTTCATGCGATAGTAGGCATAGACGATGTTGATGCGGGCATCCACCTCGCTGAGCTCGGCATTGAGCTTGAGGTTGGAGGCATCCACCATGTCTGTAACCAGAGCGAGCTGGCTGAGATAGCGGGCATTCATCACGTCGTAGTTCTGTTGTGCCAGTTCCACGCTCTTTCGCTGCGTTTCCAGTTCCACGTAGGTTTGCTGATACTGCACGTAGGCAGCCTGTACATTATTGTTAAGCTGCTCTGCCTGAACGGCATGTGCCTCTTTTGCCTGACGGGTTTCCACGGCTGCCTGCTTGATGCGCTTGTTGCTCTTGAAGAGAGAGCTGAGGCTGTATTTCACGCCTACGCCCACATACCAGACGTTGAGGTTCTTATCAACAGGTGGCAATTCGAAGAGGATAGGTCCGTCGAAGTTGTCAGCGGCAACGAATGCCACTTTTGGCAGAAGATCGCTCTTGGCTATCTTCTCTTTCTGTTCAGCGATGCGGATGGCGTTGTTGCTCAGCTCTAGGAGTGGAGAATTCAGGGTGCCTGCCGTCTGCCAGTAAGCCTCGCCTTCCTTACCGTAGGTCTTGTCGGCGATAGTAGCATCGGGGATAATCTGAATCTCCTGGCTTGTCTGGTTCATCTGGCTTCCTTCTTCCTTCAGGTTTCCCTGGTTCATTCCTAGGGTATTGCAAAGCTGATGGTTCAGGATGCTCCGGTTGTTTCGGAGCGCCGTCAGACCGAGCTTGAGACTTTCCATCTGGAGTTCGTATCGGGTAATGTCGTTCTTCAGCGCCATTCCGTGCGTCTGTTTCTCCTTGATGTCATCGATGAGCTGGCGGGTCAACTCGATATTCTTTTCATACACCTTGATACGGTTGTCTATCTTATAGAGGTCGAGATATTGCCCCAGGGCGATGAAGCGGATCTGCTGTCGGGTGAGTTTCACGCCTACCTCTGCCTGCTGCTTTCCGAGTTCGGCGAGCTTGATGCCTGCGTTGATGGCTCCACCGGCGTAAACCACCTGTTGAGCCTGAAAGGCGAAATTGTTGCCGAAATGTGGAGATTTCAAGCCGTGAACGTTGCTGAAGTTACGGTCGGTAATCAGCGCATTGCCGATGTAGCTGAATGAGAGGGAAGCATCGAGGTCGGGCAGTTTCTTGCTTTTGGCCGCTTCGATGCCGAGATGGGCTGCTTCTACTCCAGATAATGAAGTGCGAAGGCTTTTGCTGTTATCCTCCACCTTCTGGAAGAGCTGGCTGATGGTCATATTTTCTTTCTTGCTGACAGGCAAGGAAGCAGCCGCTCCTACGGTGGTTTGTGATTGAGCCGAAGCCCAATGGGTTCCTCCTGCAAGCAGAAGGCTTACAAATAAGATGTTCTTAATCATTGATCATTACTTTTTGAATTTCAGGTGCAAAGGTACGGAGTTTTGGGCGAACAATCGCTTTAAATATTTCGCAGTGGATGGACGATTTCGGAATAATAGTTCTTTTATATCACATATTTTGTGTAATTTTGCAACCGAAATAGGAATAAAGAGATATAATAACTCTATATATAATAAGGTGTAGATGGAATTATCAGAATTAAGCAGTCAGCAGGAAGCAAGTCTCTTCCTCTCTGGTTTGGAGGAATGGCAGGAGGGTCCGCAAGTTTTGACTTACGGAGCAATATTGATTTGCCGAAAAGGAAAGGCGAGGCTGAATGTGAATTATAAGGATTGGGAACTTTATGAGGGGGCGGTGATTACGCTGTTTCCGAATGATGTGGTGGAATTGAAGGTTGACGGGGATTGCAAATCCCCTGAAACTGAAAACGGGGATTGCAAATCCCCTCAAACTGCGAACAGCTTCCAAGTCGAAATCCTGAAATATAATCCTTCCTTGCTTCGTGAAGCCAGTTTGCAGCTGGAGCAGACGGTATATTCTTCCTTGCGGGAAGATCGTTGCCGGCAGGATACCCCCGTGGTGACAAACATCATCAATGGGATGTTTGGCTTATTGAAGGTATATTTCGACCAGTCGGAATGTACCTGTATCTCGCAGTTGGTATTGTGCCAGTTGAAGGCGTTCTTCATCGGTTTTCATGAGTATCTTCAGCGCAATCCGCAATACCGGCCAGATGAAGTAAAATCGTATCGTGTAAGAGAATTGTTCAATCGGTTTATGATGCTGCTGGAGAGGGACTACAAGATTTCAAGGGATGTGAACTATTATGCCGAACAGATGAATATCTCCTCGAAATATCTGACCAACATCGTGAATCAGGTGACGGGGCATACCCCCAAGACCATCATCGACCAATACGTGATTCTGCAGCTTAAGATGCATCTTAAGCGAACCACGCAAAGCATCAAGGAGATGGCTTGGGAATTTCATTTTGCCGACGTCAGTTTCTTCTGCCGCTATTTCAAGAAGCATACAGGTCTGACACCGCAGCAGATAAGGTCGTAATCACAACCTTCAGTTTTTCTCTGATCTCGGCTTCTTTTATCTCGCCGATGTGTTCTGGGGAGAGATCCTTGAGTTCTTCGAGGCATCCCATCTGCATCATGGTGGCGATAGGGAGGAGCTTATGTGCCGCCTTTCCTATGCGGTCGGTAGATAAGGATTCCTCTTCTATGGCTTCTTTCAGGTTCTCGAGGTGTGCGGCAAGTTCCTGCTTCACGGTATCGAGAATCTCCTTAGCCGCTTCTTCGTCGCCTCCAGCAAAAGCAAGAAGAGCATCCAGCTGAGGAATGGATTTCTGCTGGGATGATGAATCTGGCTGGGATGGAGTTCCTGACTGGGCATCCAGTTGAGGCTGGGACTCTATTCCCAGGATATCAGACAGTTTCTCCATGCTGAATGGCTTGAACAGGCAATCATCAAAGCCTGCTTTCAAGAGCTGTCCCAAGATGCTTGTATCGTGAGCCGTCATCGCCACCACCATCATATGGGTATGGTTGATGTGGGCAATCATATCCATGCCGTTCATCTCCGGCATTTCAATATCCATCAGCATCAGGGCTGGCTGCTCGTTATGCAGCGTGGTGAGGGCATCCATCACATGGTTGCAGGCGAATACCTGCCAGGTGTCGCCTACGATGCGGCGTAACATTTCCTGGAGAAGCTGGAGCTGCAGCTTGTCATCATCCAGAATCAGAATCTTGTGGTTGGCAAATTCCGGCTTCTTCTTTATATCAGTAACCTGATGGCTGCCGGAATTCTGTCCTTCCTTATCTTGCGCAGAATCGAGAGAAGAATCATGCTTCATTTCTGATGGTGCCATTTCCTGAGACTCCTCCATTGGTGCTGGCTCGATAGGGATGGTGACGATGAAGGTAGAACCTTTGCCCAGGATAGAGTGGAGGATGATTTCTCCGCCAAGCAGCGAAACCAGTTCCTGGGTGATGGACAATCCCAAACCGGTACCCTCGATGCCCTGGGCGCTCTTCAATCTCGTAAACGCCTGGAACACTTTCTGTTTCTCCTCATCGGTCATTCCCTTTCCCGTATCCTTTACACTCAGGGTAAGCGTAGGCTTTCCCAGAATTTCTGAAACCTGTGCCTGGATGGTAACGCTGCCCCGATCGGTATATTTGATGGCATTGCTTACCAGATTATCCAATATCTGGCGAATGCGGAAGGCATCAGCACGGAAGAATTTCTTCTTCATTGGAGAATCCGAAGTTTCCGAAGAATCCGAAGTTCCCATCCCCTTCATCTTGCATTCGAATGAAATCTCCAATCCTTTCTCTTCTGCCCGCAATTTCATTCCCTCTACCGATTCAGCTACCAGTTGTGCCGGTGAGAAAGAGGTAGGCTGAACCTTCATCAGTCCGTTCTCCAACTGATGATAATCGAGCAGCGAGGCAACGAGATGTGAAAGATGAGCAGCAGAGTTCTTGATGTTCTGGAGGCATTCGAGACCCTGAGGATTGCTGACGTAGGCTTTCATCAGATCGATGAAGCCCGAGATAGAGGCAGCTGGCGCCTTGATATCGTGGGTGATGGTGAGGAGCAGGCGCTCGCGCTGGTTCATGATACGCTGGATTTCCTCGTTGGCAGCCTCCAGGTTTTCCCTGTAGATGCGCTCCTTTCTGGCATCGCGCCAGATAAACCAGATCATGATGACGATGGCAAAGAAGGCTACGATGGCGAGCAGTTCCATCTGCCACAACAGATGCTTTCTTGCTTCCATCGCCTTCTCGATGGCTTCCTGCATGTTGTCTTTTTCACGCTGGTGCACATCGCTCAGATGTTTGGCGGAGCGCAGGGCGAGTTTGGCACTCACCATCTTCAGTTCTTCCATCTCCCTATTGATGTGCTGTTTGTGGTCTTGCGTTTCCACTTTCTCCTTCTTGTCTATCTGGTCGAGGATGGTCGCTACGTTTTCCGCCACGTTTACTGGGGTGGTAACAGAATCGATGACAGCCCGGTTGCTGTCCTGTTTTACGCTCAAGGTTTCGGCGTGCTCTTTCTTGAAGGCATCGGCGAGTCGGCGAAAGAATCCCCTTCGGGTCTTCAATACCTCTACCGTGGTCTTCTTCGCCTCGTGGGTTTGAGGTGCCTTGGAGTGAACCAGTATGGAATCCTTTCCCGTATTCAGATTCTTCACCTTATCCTGCAGATAGTTTTGGGTAGGTCTTCCTGCCATGGCATCAGACAGTTGCTTCAGGTTTCTCTGCTCCTCTTTGAGCAGGGAAGAGATGGTACTGTCGGCGGCACCCCTTTTCTGGATATACTCGCGCGAAGCTTCATTGATGGCATTGATGCTCTTGGTGTTGCTATACACCAGACTGATTGCCAGAATCATGATAATGGCAATGGCGCTATATCCGAGGGCTACCTTGAGAGGAATATTGTTCTTGTGCATGAGAAATCGTTTAAAATTGATGAGCAGACTGAAATCTTGCTCAATAGATATTTGTTTGCAAAGTTAATGCAAAAAAATGATATTAGAAAACAAAAGGGCTAAAAACAAGTCAGGAGACCAATGAATTCTATCATTAGTCTCCTGCCTGATTGAAAGCGACGCGTAATTACTAGTGTTATTCTATCTTTTCCTCAGTTAATTACTATTTTTTAAAGGTGATATTACTCTGCTACAGTAGAATCTGTTGCTGTAGAGTCTGCAGGAGTCTCTGCTGGAGTTTCAGCTGGTGTTTCTGCTGGAGTCTCTTTCTCTACTGTTGTGTCTGCTGGAGCAGCTGGTTCTGCTGGAGCTACTGTGTCAACTGGAGCTATTGATGATACACTTGCCATCTTGTTGCTGGCGAATACATTGCTAACTGAAACCATAACCATGGCAGCGATAGCTGCGAAAACTAACTTTTTCATAATCTTTTGTTTTTTTTATTGTGAATATTATATTTATTACTTTCTTTGTGAACAGCCTTGCTTGCGTTACCGCTCATTGGCGTGTTCACTTTCTAATATCACAATCTGCGTGCCAAAAAACAAAAGAATTATCTAATAGTTTGATTATCAGCAGTAAATGCTTTTTGTGCCAGAATTCTACATTGTGGAAACTGTGGAATTAGTGTGGAATTATTCCCCAAAAAGTTGGGGAATGGTCATCAGATTCCATACTTCTTCATCTTATTGTAGAGCGTCTTTCTATCCACGGCGAGCAATTGTGCAGCCTTGCTCTTGTTGCCACCTGCTGCTTTCAGCGCAGCTTCTATTCTCTGCAGTTCCGTTTCCTCATCGTGCAGGGCGGTAGGGGCTTGTGGCTGGATATGCGCCATACTCTGTTCCAGTTCGGTTACTCCGATGTATCTTCCGGTGGCGAGCAGGGTAGCTCGTTTCATCACATTGTTCAGTTCTCGCAGGTTGCCCGGCCAGTTGTAGGCGGCAATTCGTTCCTTGGCTTTGCCGTCGAGTCCTTCCACATTTCTGTTCAGCTCCTTGTTGGCGTGCTTGATAAAGAGGTCGGCAAAGAGGAAGAGGTCGGCACCACGGTCTTTCAGCTCCGGCATGTAGATGGTAAACTCATTGATGCGGTGGTAGAGGTCTTCACGGAAGTTGCCTTCAGCCACACGCTGCGCCAGGTTCTCATTGGTAGCACAAACCAGTCGGATATCGATATCGATTTCCTTGTTGCTTCCCACCGGACGGATTTTTCTTTCCTGGAGGGCACGGAGCAACTGTACCTGCACTTCATAGTTCAGGTTTCCCATCTCATCTAGGAAGAGAGTTCCTCCGTTGGCTATCTCGAAAGCGCCCTTCTTGTCCTGGTCAGCTCCCGTAAACGATCCCTTCACATGACCGAAGAATTCTGATGCCGCCACTTCTTTAGGGATGGCACCGCAGTCGAGTGCGAAGAAAGGTTTATTGGCTCTAGTGCTGAGTTCGTGTATTCTTCTTGCCACATATTCCTTACCCGTACCGCTGGCACCCAGAATGAGTACCGACATAGGGGTAGGAGCCACCAGCGAAACGAAACTGTAAAGCTTGCGTGAAGCCTCGCTTTCACCTTCCAGGTATTTGGGTACATCCCCATTGGCAGAGGAAGCCTGATTTCCTGCCTGCTTGCCAGGTGCAGCGTTTGTAGGAGTAGAATTTGAGTCTGTGGAACGCAGACTATCTGCTGAGGCTGCATACGGATCCTGTTTTTTCGGAGTCTTGATAGCTTCCTTGATCTTATCCAGAAGAATTTCCGGATGGAAAGGCTTTGCCACATAATCGGTAGCGCCTGATTTCATGGCGAGCACCACATTCTGAATTTCTGCATAGCTGGTCATCACGATGAAAGGCACCTGCACGCCATGCTTTCTCATCCATTGCAGCAGGAAGATGCCGTCGTGATCGGGAAGGCGGAGATCTGATAATACCAGATCGAATCCTCTTTCTGCCTCCTCGCAAACCTGTATGGCGGCCTTGACCGAAGTAGTTTTCTCCACCTCGAATCCCTTCTTCCTGAGCCATGTCTGAATCATGGTTCCAAATGCGATATCGTCTTCAACTATTAGAATCTTTTCCATATTATTGCGATCTTACTGTCTTGTTGTATCTTTCTTATTGTATCTTTGTCTTCTAAAAAGATAGAGTCGTTTCTGAGTGCAAAGTTAGCACTAATATTTGGAATCAGCAAGGAAAAAGTGCTTTATTGTTTGAATGATTCGAAAAAATTAGGAAGTAATCACATAAAAATGAAAACAATCTGAGTTTTTTAACACTTCATCAGTCTCAGTATTCAGGAAAAATATGTATTTTTGCATTTAAAAAACGAATCTATACAATATTAACGTAATAACAATAGCAGTTATGAAGAAACAAATACTTACATTGGCTATGCTGTCCGCTCTGGCGCTCTCAGCTCATGCCCAACAGCCAGCCAGTCAGCTGTTGCCTTATCAGAACCCTAACCTTTCTGCCGAGGCAAGAGCCAATGACTTACTTTCACGCCTGACCCTGGAGGAAAAGACGAAGCTGATGATGGATGCTTCGCCTGCCATCTCCCGACTGGGTATCCCTCAGTTTCAATGGTGGAACGAGGCGCTGCATGGTGTGGCACGCAACGGATATGCCACGGTTTTCCCTATCACCATGCACATGGCTTCTTCCTGGGATGATGCCTTGCTCTATCAGGTGTTTACTGCCGTAAGCGATGAGGCGAGAGCCAAGGCGCAGGTGGCGAAGAAGTCGGGTAATGTAAAGAGATATCAGAGTCTGAGCTTCTGGACTCCGAATGTCAATATCTTCCGTGATCCTAGATGGGGACGCGGACAGGAGACTTATGGCGAAGATCCTTATCTCACTACACGTATGGGACTCGCCGTAGTGAATGGCTTGCAGGGACAGTCGTTCGACGGCAAGCCGCTGGCGGCTCCTGGCGTTCCGGCTTCTGATCAGTCTAAGGCTCCCCAATATGTCAAGACGCTGGCTTGTGCCAAGCATTTTGCCGTGCATAGCGGTCCGGAGTGGAATCGCCACGTCTTCAATCTGGAGAATCTGCCAGCCCGTGATTTGTGGGAGACTTATCTCCCTGCCTTCAAGTCGCTGGTACAGGATGGACATGTGGCTGAGGTGATGTGTGCCTATCAGCGTATAGATGGTGCTCCTTGCTGCTCCAATGCCAAGTTTGAGCGCCAGATCCTCAGAGACGAATGGGGATTCAAGGGATTGATTACTTCCGATTGTGGAGCTGTCAACGATTTCTATATGCCGGGCTATCATGGTACGGCAAAGACTGCTACCGAGGCAACTGCCCAGGCTGTGAATGCCGGTACCGATCTGGAGTGCGGCAGTGCCTATCGCACCATTCCGCAGGCTGTGAAGGCGGGAATGATCAATGAAGATAAGGTAAACCAGAGCCTGAAGCGTCTGCTGGTGGCTCGTTTCCAACTGGGCGATTTCGATAAGGACGAAATGGTGGCATGGACTCAGATTCCTGAGAACGTCATCGCCTGCAAGGCTCATAAGGATCTGGCTGAGAAAATAGCAGAAGAAGGTATCGTACTTCTTCAGAACAGAAACCAGCTGCTGCCTTTGAACCGCAATCAGAAGATTGTGGTGATGGGACCTAATGCCAATGATTCCATCATGCTGCGAGGCAACTATTCGGGTTATCCTACCAGTTCTACCACTATCCTCCAGGGCATCCGCAACTATATGAAGGGGGCTGAGGTGAAGTATGTTCCGGCTTGTACCTTGACAAGAAACGAGGTGCAGGAGAGCCGTTTCAACCTCTTCCGTGAGGGAATGAAGGCTACCTATTGGAACAATCAGAATCAGAAGGGCGAGCCGGTGGCTACGGATGTGATGAAGACTGCCATCAATCTGAGCAATGGTGGTAATACCGTGTTTGCACCGGGTGTGAATCTTACTCATTTCTCTGCCCGCTATGAGGGAGTGTTGACTCCTGACAGGGATGAGGATCTTACCATCAATATGGGTATTGATGACGGTTGCCGCCTGATAGTGGATGGCGATACTATCGTGAATATGCGGGAGTGCTGGGGCCGCGTGGCGCCTATCATCAAACCGCTCTCTCTGAAAGCAGGCAAGCCGGTTAAGATTCAGATAGATTATACCCAGAGGGAAGATGTGGCTGTGATGCAGTTTGATATCCTGAAGACTTCGAAGCCTACCAACAAGCAGATCCTGGCAGAGGTGGGCGATGCTGATGCCGTGGTATTCGTAGGCGGTATCTCTCCAAACCTGGAGGGAGAGCAGCTTGAGATTGAGGAACCGGGATTCAAGGGCGGTGACAGAACCGACCTGGAGTTGCCGAAGGCTCAGCGTCAGGTCATCGCCATGCTGCATCAGGCAGGCAAGCGTGTCGTCTTTGTCAACTGTTCGGGATGTGCCATCGCCATGGTTCCTGAGACGGAAAATGCCGAGGCAATCCTTCAGGCATGGTATCCTGGTGAACGGGGTGGTGAGGCTGTAGCCAAGGTTCTCTTTGGCGAGGTGAATCCATCGGGCAAGCTTCCGGTTACCTTCTATAAGAGTGTGAACGATCTTCCAGATTTCCTCGATTATACGATGAAGAATCGTACCTATCGTTATTTCAAGGGTGAGCCTTTGTTCCCATTCGGTTACGGTTTGAGTTATACCACTTTCGAGTACGGCAAGCCTACCCTGATGCAGGTGAAGAGCAAGAAGCGTGACGGCAAGGCTGCTGATTACAAGCTGATGTTCTCCTTGCAGAATACGGGCAAGCGTGAGGGTACCGAAGTAGCGCAGGTTTATATCAAGCGCATGGATGATGTGGATGGTCCTATCAAGAGTCTCAAGGCATTCAAGCGTGTGTCTTTGAAGGCTGGCGAGCGCCAGATGGTAAGCATCGATCTTCCTCGCAAGAGTTTCGAGGGTTGGGATGCCCAGACCAACACCATCCGTGTGGTTCCTGGCATTTACCAGGTATTTGTTGGCGGCTCCAGCGCTGATGCTGCCAAGGCTAAGATAGAAGTGAAGATCAAGTAAGCCTCTTTTCATAGAGCTTATCTTGGAATACTCAAAAAAAGGCGATAGGTGCACTAACTCTTGAATCAATAAGATTTAGTACACCTATCGCCTTTTTCATTGATAGAATTATCGTCCATTTGGAACCTCCTTTCTAAATAAATCGAATGCAATTTGCATATCTGTACCTATAGCTTCCCAATCATTTCTTAAGACTTTTAAATCATCCTTTAAAGACTTTGGTTTATAAGAAATACTAGAGCCAAATATATTCGTAATGCTTTCCATACCTTTTACGTATGGGTTATTAGCTAACTTTGATATTCTTTCTATAAAAGATTTCTTCATAATTCAATCTCCTTTATTCTTATTTGTTGCAAAGTTACGCTTTTTTCTCGAATCAACCAAGAAAAAATCAATTTTTCTTTTGTATATTAAATGACTTTTTGCATTAATTTGTTAACGAATCTAACTCACACTAAATTGGACTTTGGTTGAATATCAAGAACTTGGGCGTTTGCCTATATTATATAGGTAACAATATGGAAACGAGCGGACTTCTGCTCGTTTCTGTATTTTGCAATATGCAAAGAACGCCTTAATTCGGGGACAAAGATACGATATTTTTCTAAATCTCGCATAGCTTACAAGGAGAAAACCTTGGAAATTAGAACTTTTTACGTTAAAATCCATATTTGACAAGCAGATTTTGAAGAAAATATTTGGAGTTTCCAATAAAAAAGAGTATTTTTGCAGCAACAAATCCCACCACGCCTCTCAACGATGCGTACCACGGTGGGACTTCGCTTTTTATAAAGGGTATATGGATTACGACAAACAACCGATAAACGTAGATGAACAGGTTGCCTTGCTCCAGAACAGAGGGCTGGTGATAGAAGATATTACAACTGCCAAATTGCAGCTTCGCAATATCAGTTATTTTCGTATTGCCAGTTACCTACGATATATGGAGGAAGACAGACAGTTTCATCATTATAAACTGGGTAGTACATTTGAACAAGCCATCGACCTTTATCTCTTTGACAAAGAACTTCGTCAACTTATATTCAAGGCAATTCAAGATATAGAGATTTCTCTTCGGACCAAAATGATTCAGATATTTTCTATGGAGCATGGCGCATTTTGGTTTATGGATGCATCACTGTTCAAGAATGCAGACTTTTATGAAGGCTGCCTTGACAATATCAAGAAAGAGGTGTCTCGTTCAAATGAAGATTTCATCAAGGAGCATTCCGAGAAATATACTTTCCCTTCTCTCCCTCCTGTGTGGAAAACATTGGAGGTCGTTTCGTTTGGTACGCTTTCCAAATTATTTTGTCTGTTCAAGGACAATCGTCTTAAAAAGCAAGTGGCAAGAGAGTTTGGACTACCTCAATACACTTACTTGGAAAGTTGGATAAGGTGCATAACCGTGCTTCGCAATTGTTGTGCACACCATGCTCGTATATGGAATAGGCGTTTTGCATTGAAGCCACAATTGCCAAATCGGCTTCCACTTTCTTGGATTGCTCCAACCCAAAAGCCTATCAAACTTTACCATCAGTTATGCACCTTATTATATATGGAGCAAACTATAACTCCTTGTATGGATTTGAAAAGTTCGCTGCTCAGGTTGCTTGCAGATTATCCCAATATTGATTTACATGCCATGGGCTTTCCACAAGGATGGGAAAACGAACCTTTATGGAGATAGCAACAAGTGTTCGGATATAAGTCTATCCAAGCACTTGCTGCCACAATGTCTTGTTGCTTATTACAATCCTTGACACGCAAAGTGTTGATAATCAGCGGAATAAAATCCTTTGATGCACAAAGATGCCTTTCCGCATTGTTACCTGCTTTGCATAGGTAACTGTGGCTCACGATTTAGTAACTGAACTACTTCAATATTCCTCACTCGCTTGCTTTATGCCGATTTGGCAACTTTGTGCAAATCTACTCATTCCCAACTGTTTACGTTCCAACCTCTCTTATTCTCCTTTGGCTGCTTTAGAGCTTTATGTTAACGAATCTAAGTCATAGTTTTCTTCATCGCAACTCATAGATTTCTTCCCTGTAGCTCATAGATTTTGGCATCATAGCCCATTGTTTTTAAGCAAAAATGGCTAAAAAAATAACACGGACAAATTGAATTTGTCCGGCTCTTTTGTCCGGACGCTTATAAGTTGTTAGAAATGAATGATTTATAAAGCGCCGGACAATTTGCCCGGACAAATTCAATTTGTCCGTGTTTTAAAAATGAAGCTTAATTCAGCCCTACCACATTCGTAGTAATGCTTCTGTCCTCTTTTCATATTTTACCTCGCCTTGGCAAGATATTGCTCTAGTACAGGGCAATATAATGCCAAGGCGAGGCAAGAAACGATGTGTCCTCTCGTATTGGAGGAACTGGCGCATCAGGCTTTCCTTCACCACTACTCAGCTCCGTGAATATGGTAAAGTAGGTTAAAAGTAATATAAAGAACGTGAGGAAGTTTGTTTCGTTGCTTAATTTTTAGTACTTTTGTCCCATAATTATGGACTCAAGTGTGGAAAATGTGGAGATTTACACAAAAGAGATACCAAAAATGTGTAAAATCCCACGTTTTCCCCATTTCAATTAAAAATACAGGGATATGTTTAACAGAACGATTATTCACGAATTGAAGCAATGGAAAGACAGCAAAGACCGCAAGCCATTGATGATGCTGGGAGCTCGACAAGTAGGCAAGACATCAGTGCTGAAGAAATTTGGAGAAGACTGCTTTGATCATTGCGCTTATTTCAGTCTTGATGAAGAAGAGGGTGTTTGCGATATTTTTCGCAAGACCAAGAATCCGCTGCAAATCATCGAGCAGTTGTCGTATCTTACCTCAGAGCCAATCTTGCCTCATCATACTTTGCTTATTCTTGATGAGATACAGGATTGTCCGGAAGCCATTAGTGCCATGAAATATTTCTGCGAAAAGACCCCCGAGTATGCTGTGGCTTGTGCCGGTTCGCTCCTGGGGTTGGCTTTTGGTCATCAGGGATTTTCGTTTCCTGTGGGAAAGGTGGATCACATGAACATGTATCCCGTTACTTTTTCTGAGTTTCTGGAACAGCGTGATGCCAGACTCTATCAATATTATATGTCTATTGATAGTCTGGAACCGCTTCCTGACGTGTTTTTCGACCGTCTCTCGCAAGCCTTTACCGCCTATCGTATTTCTGGAGGAATGCCGGCAGTAGCAATGAAGATGATAGAGAAAGATTTGAATGGTGTGGAAACTACGCTTCGTAATATACTGCAGGATTATTCCCTGGATTTCGTGAAGCATGCCACGCCTTTGCTTGCCAATAGAATTTCGCATGTCTGGCGGTCATTGCCGTCACAGTTGGCCAAGGAGAACAGAAAATTTGTTTATCAGCTGGTTCGACCTGGTGCGAGAGCCCGGGAATATGAGGATGCTCTTACATGGCTTCAGAATGCAGGGTTGATATACAAGGTGAGTTTGTGTTCTACTCCGCAGGTACCATTGAAATCTTATGAAGATTTAAGCATCTTCAAGATTTACAGTCTTGATGTGGGCTTGTTGCGGGTTCTTGCAGAGTTGAGTCCTGAGGCATACTTGAGTGATAATCCGATCTTTAAGGAATATAAGGGTGCTTTGACTGAAAACTATATTCTTCAGAGTCTGGTGGCTAATGGCATCAAATGTTCTCATTATTGGGCGTCAGGAAATACGGCGGAAGTAGAATTCATTGTTCAGCGTGGTTTGGATGTGATTCCTATGGAGGTGAAGTCGGGAACAAGTGTTACCGGGCGCAGTTTGATAGAGTATAACAAGAAGTATTCTCCCCGTCTGCGCATCAGATATTCCATGCTTAATCTCAAAAAGGATGATACCTTCCTCAATATCCCTCTTTTCCTGGCGGATAGAACTGAGCAGCTTCTAGGATATGTGCAGTAGTAACTACTCTGCACCCCTATAGAAAGTAAACACCCACTCTTCACCCGCCGGAATCTATAAGAAGGATGCTGTAGAAACGGAAAAATTAATAAGGTGAAGAGGGGGTGAAGAGTGGTGAAGAGTCAAGTTGACTCTTCACCCTATTAAAGCTTCTGTATATCAGGAGGTTATAGCGGATTGGTGAAGGGTGAAGAGTGTTTTGCAATTTTCGTGGTTCTTCCGCTTTTCTCGTTGGTAAGACCATATATTCACTCCTTCTGTACTGTCTCATCATGCTTTCCCAAATCGCAGTGGATAATAAATCTCCTTTCACTGAATGTGGATTGTGTTGAAAATAAGAGAGTTAAGTGTGAAAGGAAAATGGTGGGTGTCTTTGCTATGAATGTTGGGATGAAGCATAGTAACCAGAAGGATGAGGGATAGATATTGGCAGGCGAAAAGTGGAGATTTATCGACTGGATGAATAAGGTCGTCTATATGGATGACTCGGGTCATCTATATGGCTCACTCCCGTCATCTATATGGATGACCCGGGGCATCCGATATAAAGAAGCCTTTTCTATTCCTTTTGTGATAGTTGCCTTCTCCTTTAGACTAAGTTGCCTTCTCCTTATATAAATAGTCCTTTCTGCTGATTATTATTGTTGTTTCAGAGAATTCTCCTTTCACACTTAAGAAACTGATTATGAGTATGTTCTGGTGATTGTGAAAGGAGAATGAAATTTTAATTGCTGTTTTTGAAAAGCAATTTCAGAAGGTGACTTTATGTTGAATATGCTTTGAATAAAGGTTCGTTTGATGTCAAAATTCGGGTGATTTAAAATTATTGTGCAAAGGTACGAACAAATGAGAAGACTACAATGGTATAAATGCGGAGCCGCTTACAAATAAGGTGAAGAGGGGCTGAAGAGTGTTTTGCAATTTTTGTGCTGAAACTATCTGTTACAGGTCGAACTATTATAATTCATTTTTCTCTTATAATATTTTTTATTTAGCTTATTTTGTCGTGTGTAAAAAATGATGGCTATATTATCTTGTTTAGTCATTTATGAGATAATATAGCCATTGTTTGTTATGGATTGTAAGGTACTCTTACTTGATCTCAACAGTTATCATAATTTGATTGTTTGGGAAGTTTTTGTCATTTTCGTAAATGTAGGTAGTATAATTGTACCATCCATTAGAATCACCTCCCCAACCTAAGTTCATATGGAAGAATTTGCCAATTGAAGAGTCTGTATTCTGTAGATGTAAACTATAGTCGACAAAACCATTTGGCGTCTTTTCTTCAAGTTTAAACCTAGGATCATTAGGATTAGGGATAAATGTTGCAACACTTTTGCTTTCTGTATTTCTGTATCCATCGCATACCCAAGCATGTCCAGCTTCTGAATTTGCACCTTGTATATAAACAGGGTTTTTCTGTATAATTTGGCTACTTAGTTTGTCTTCAGTAGGAGAACCTGTAATATTGGCAGAATAGCCTAAAGCTCTGAATGTATCTCTAGCTTTAATATGATTTGATGAAGTACCATTTTCTCCATACTTGATAACACACATATTTCTAATATCTTTTATGAAATAGGAAAATGCATCATTAAGAGAAGGGTTGATGCCTATTTGGCTCCAATTGTATTTGCTAGGATATTTATGATAGTATGTAATTTGAGCAATAGCTATAGGAACGCAACCAGCTAAATGGTTAGGAGCGTCAACATTGAATGGATGACGTTGATGCCATTCCGTTTTAAGTAATGCTTCAATGGATTTTTGCGTGATAGCCTTTGTAAATAGTTGAACTACGTCCATATAATTGTATTGAGGATCTGAACAAGATTCCATTTCTTTTAATAATGACTTGTATTGATCTTGAGGCAAATAATACTGGGCAGCAGTGATGTTGCCAAGATATCTATATCCTTGAGCTTTTTTATATGCAATTTCTTGATTCATCTTTTTTTGTATATCGCTGGAGATAGCACGACTGACCTTCGGAATATCAGTTTTTTCAAAAGAAGCCCATTGCAAAGCATATTTCAATCTTAATGAATCAGAAGTGCATTGCATGGCCTTTCTGATACATTCTTTATATTTACTTATGAAGACGGAACTTGCTGATTTATCAGACAATGAAAAATGTCCTGTGTCTGAAAATGCAAGAATTGGAGATGTATTTTTACTGGCGCTAATTAAAACGAAGCCTTTGTTTTGACCATAATTTACTATATACAGTAAAGTTTTGTTGGCTAGGCTGTCTCTAACTTCCGTAACTTCAGTATCAGTTATACATCTTGTAGATGTAGAGTTGCCCGTAAAAAATAAGGTTGCAACCTTATTTGCATCTACAGAAGTAATTGTAGATGGCTCTCTTTCTATATACAAAGAGCTATTGGTTTCAAGATTTTGGTTGCTTGCTGAATCTGACAATCCAGAATCTTGATTTGTACATGACTGTGCTAATAGCATTGTCAGGGCGGAGATGATAAATAAAATTCTTTTCATGATAGTTGTTTTTAGGTGTTATAATTGATGTTACTTGAAAAAAAAACACTAGTACAAAAGTACTAGTGTTTTTTATAGTATTCTTATTTTACGTTAGGACCTGCACCCCACTGAGGAGCACCCTGATCCTGCCATACACGCTCTGAGTTCAATGTCTTACCATCGATAGCACCTGCTGTGAAGCCTTGGCTCTTATATGATTCCTCTAAGATGTTCTTCATAACATCTGTAGAAAGAATCTCGCTGATAGAGGCACGACGAGCAATTGATGATGGTGCAAAGTTGTTTGCAGTGAAATCTACTCGTGGAAGGAGTGTTGAGTTAAACTCAGGCACACCAGAACGACGAGCTGTCACCCACATATCTCTTGGCTGGTAGTTGAAGTGGATTTCCAACTGGAGGAAGATTTTCTCCAAGTCTGCATCCTTATCACCTGTCAAGGTATAAGCTGGCTTTTGGAGCAGCTTATCGATTTCACCATTCTGCAAGTCGATTACTGACTCATTAGGGTCATAATCATAAGTCTTGCCATAATATGGAATACCATTCAAACCTGCCATGCGATCGTACTCTTCAACAGAAGATTTAATAGCCTTCTGGAAGTAGGTATTAGCATCACCGCTAATCGCACCGTATGTTGCAAACTCTGCGAGGTAGAAGTTTACTTCAGCAGTAGTCATATACATATTGTACATTGGGCGGTTTGCAGTTTCCTGGATAACCTTGCCATTTGGTGCTGTTGGTACCGTGAAGCTCTTACGACCATGAATCAAATACTCATTGAGAGTAGATGTTGGCTGGAATGTCTTGTTGCCAGGAAGGTCTTTCTGCATCTGGTCCCATTTGTAGTACTCAGCATATACATAGGTTTTACCTCCGTCATTAGTGAGCGTTGCAGCCTGATAAGCAGTAGGAAGACCATAGTAACGCACCCAAGGCTCGCCTTTGCCTTTCCATGCCTTGAAGGTTTCCTTTCCATCGGCAGTAGTTCCAATTTCTACATTCTCAAGAATGTATGAAGGAATACTTGCTTTTTTATCATTCTCCAAGAACCAGGCAACAACTTTTGAGTTCCAGTCATTCTTGGTGTATAAGAAGCGAACACGAGGGTCTTCATTATCAACCAGGAACTTGCATAACTCTTGTGTAGGAGCCAAGCCATGGTAAGAGATGGTTGTATTGCCTGTGTTGTAAGCGATATCACCCTTATCCAAGGTAGAACCATCACCTGTATTGATAGACTCGTCCGCTTTCTTGAAGAGAAGATCATCATCCTTACCATCAAGAACACCACAAGATGCAGAAACTACTTCCTGTGCAATGCTCTTGGCACGTGCAAAGTCTTGATGAATCAAACGGGCTGCAATTTTCAACTTGAGAGAGTTTGCCAACTTTGCCCATTTTGCCCAATCGCCTTTATAAGCAAGGTCGTTGTTGCTAAGGCTTGCTTGGTCTTTATTCTCAGTGAAAGCCTTGATGCATGCATCGAGGTTTGTAAGCCATAAGTCATACAGATCCTTTACGTGGTCATACTTTGGAGTAAGTGTACCACCATATCGATACTGTGCTGCTTCTGTGAAAGGAATATCACCAGCGTCATCACTATCGTAGATTCCTAAGTAAGTGATGAGGACATCAAGTGCAGCTTGAATGTTTTTATACTGTGCAGCCTTGGTTTCATCCATCTTGGATATCTCATCCTGCATAGCATACTTATATCCCAACAAATTGGTAGAAAGTAAGTTCTGGCGACCAGCACCACCACTTAATGCTGCGCTGTTATAACCATTGCTCGTAATACCTATTTGACTATGTGAGAAGAATGCAGGAGCCTGCAAGAACCATACACTATAGTCGTTAGGTGTGAATTTGTAGATGGCTTGTGTCAAAATCTGGTCAGGAGCAGCTGTGATTACTGCATCTGGAGATTGGTTCAAGTCCTTTAATGTGTCCTGGCAGCTTGTTGTGGTCAGAAGAAGACCACCAACGAGTGCTGCAGAAAACAGAACTTTATGTTTCTTTATAAATCTTTTCATCTTATCTTAATTTTAAGAAGTCAAACTTAATTTAGAATGTAGCATTAATGGTGAAGGTGAAGTTTGCTGTAACACCATCGAAGTTACGGATACGGAACTCATGTGCTGATGTACCACGTACAGACTCTGGGTTCTCCTTGTTTGGCAAAGAGTTCAGCAAATAACCTAAGTTATGACCTGTTGCAGTGAACATAAGGTTTCTTGCACCAATCTTGCTAGCCCATGACTGTGGAGCTGTATATGAGAGTGAAATCTCACGAAGAGCGATATAGTTGAGCTTGTGCAGAGTTGCATCAGTAACAACACCCTGTGTTGGATAACTTGCAGCGTTAATCCAGGTGTTGTTGATGAAAGCCCATGAACTAGCGTGAGCTGGTTCAATAACTCCCTTCTTCATCAATTCCTCGAAAGTCTCACCGCTTGAATAAGCGCCTGTTCCTACAGTATAGTAGCTACCATCTGGCTGGTCAATCTTTGTGCCTGCCATGAAGATACCAGTAGGAATTACACCGTCATTATATGTCTTGCCATCCCATCTAGAGGTATAGTTTGCGCCACCATGAGCTGCATCACGATAGTCGAGAGAGGACTTGGTTAAACCCTTGCCTGTTCCGTAACGGCCACCATAAGATGCTACGTAACCACCAAAGCGTGCATCAAGAGAAACAGAGAGCTGTAAACTCTTGTAGCGAAGACTTGTTGAGAATGAGGTCAAGAAGTCTGGGTTGATGCTACCAACTTCTTTTACTTCTCCTGAACGATACCAGTGTGAACTCTTGGTATCTGTATCAAAGTCAAGCACCTTCATACCTGAAACATTGTCAATCTTTGTTTCTGAGTCTGAGAGCAGCAAGCCATATTCGCCACCAACCTTGGCAACGGAACCAATACGGAAGTTACCATAAGCTACGTCACCTGAGAGAGGGATGTAGTCTGCAACATTCTCGTGCAAAGAAATAATCTTAGACTTATTCTTTGTGTAAGTCAAGTTTACGTCCCAATTCCAGTCTTTTGTTTGAACTGGTACTGCATGGAGAGCAATCTCGACACCGGCATTCTGAATGTTACCAGCATTTACGTACTGATACTTAACGCCAGATACGCTAGGAACAGATATCTTCATAATCTGGTCCTTGGTATTCTCCTTGTAATAGGTAGCATCAATGCCAATACGGTTGTCCAGGAAACGCCAATCAAGACCAACCTCCCAAGAGTTCTTGCGCTCTGGCTTCAGGTTTTTATCGTAGATGGTTTCTGACAACTCAGTTGCACCCACACGGTTACCATTGATAAGACCAGAGTTAAGGATGTATGCTGTGTTGATAATATATGGGTCTGTATCATTACCTACCTGTGCCCAAGATGCACGCAACTTAGCGAATGAAATCCACTTTGGAAGCTGGTTGCGGAATGAATTGGTGATAATCCATGAACCAGATACTGATGGATAGAAGTATGAGTACTTACCATGACCATCTGCATAAACCAAGGCTGAAGACCAGTCGTTACGGCCAGTTACATCCACAAAGAGCTGATCCTTCCAACTTGCACCAACCTGTGCAGCGACAGAGAACATACGCTTCTTACCACTGATAGTTCCGCTGTAAGATGGAGTGTTCACAGAGTTTGTGATGAAGTATTGGTTATGAGCAATCAAACCGCCATTTGTACCCATCGACATCTGCTGCTGGAATGAATTGAAATACTCACCACGGAGGAATCCGTGAAGCTCAAAGTTTTCAAAGCTCTTGTTTGCATTGAAAGTAGCATTGAGGTTTGTCTGTTCTTTGGTAGAACTTGACAATCCATAGTAACCACCTTCGTTTGCATAACCAGAACCTGGCTGCTTGTTCTCTGCACGTACATAGTAATAGTTGTAGCTTCCCTCTGCAGTGAACTTCAACCAGTTTAAGATGTCTGCAGTTAACTTAACGTTTGGACGAACAACGGTTTCTTTTTGCTTATATTCGTTCTCATAGAGGTTCCACCATACACCTCTTCCAGGTACGTTACCCCACTGATCACCATAGTCAGAGCTTGCCAAACCACCATGCTCACCCTTGTACAAGTGCTTGAACTGGTTGGTATTGTATGAACGACCTAAGCTTCCATAAACGAACTGCTCACCAAGGTTCCAAGGTGCATTCTTTGGAGTAGAGTTTGCAAAGTTGATACCTGCCTCTACTTCCACCTTATTGGAAATCTTGTGTGATGCCTTTGCCATCAGGTTGAGACGATCGAAGGTATTACCTGGAGTTGTGCTTGATGCGTGCTTATAACCAATAGATGTGTAGAACGAAGTCTTGTCGTTACCACCATTGATAGCAACGTTGGTTGTGGTATTGAAACCAGTATCGTATGCATCCTTATAGTTGTTCTTATACGCTTTATATGGCTGCATTGTTCCATCAATATACTCAACCATGCTGCCGTCGTACGCTGGTCCCCAATAATAAGAACCAACTCGTGTCTTGATAGAATTTACGCCATCTGCATTCTTATAGAAAGAGTTTGTATCCCAAGCACTGCTGCCGTTGTTTACATAACCAGCAGGGAGACCTGGACCATATTCATTCTGGAATCCTGGAGAAGAAATCAAAACATCCATACCGAATGTCTGGGTAACGTTGATGCCTAAGCCCTTCTTGCCCTTACCGCTCTTTGTGGTGATGACAATAGCACCATTCAAACCACGAGAACCGTAAAGTGCAGTAGCGGCAGCACCTTTCAGTACAGATACACTTTCGAAGTCTGCTGGATTCAAGTTCTTCAACTCATTACCATAGTCGGCATTACTCTGATCCCAGTCTGCAGAACTAACATGGTTGGAGTTATCGAGAATAATACCATCAACTACATAGATAGGCTGGTTGTTTGTTCCCAAGGTAGAAGCACCACGAATCAAAATCTTAGATGTACCGAACATACCACCATCACTCTGGTTGATGTCAACACCTGCTACCTTACCCTGCAAAGCATTGGTTGGGTTGATAATACCTGCGTTCAGATCTTCACCCTTCAATTCTGTAACAGCATAACCAAGAGCCTTCTTGTCACGCTTCATACCCAAGGCTGTTACTACAACCTCCTTTAAGCTCTGTGAATCTTCTTTCAGAGTCACATCCAATGGACCACCATGATAGATTACCTCAATTGTTTGAAAACCGAGGTATGAAATGCGGAGAGCTGCTCCTTTCTTGATTCCTTTAATGGTGAATTTGCCATCAAGGTCAGTAGCACTACCGACAGATGTGCCTTTTACAAGGACTGACGCACCAATAATGGGCTCGCCAGTAGCATCCTTGACGATACCTGTACATATCTCGTCTTGCTGTACGTTCTGTACGCCGTTAACGGCAGGAATACCTGCGTAAGCAGCACCAGCAGAACCAACCATCAAGGCGAATGCCAGATTCATTGTTTTGTTAGTTTTTGCCATAATACAAACTTTTAATGTAATGAATAACTATTTATATTTAATTGTTCTTGCTTGAAATGTTTAATTGTACTCACTTACAATCTGATTTTCTTTTATTTATTATCTAGGTTGGTAAGTTCTTTTAAATTTTTTGGCAAAGTTATATAAAATATATTAAATGGAATACAAAAAACAGTGAAAATATTTCGACTTTAATGGTATTTAACTAAAAAATAAGCTGTGACCGATAACAAACGGCCACAGCTTGCTAATTTTAACCTAAAAGTTTGCCTATACTGCGCAATTTTGTGCGATATCCATAAATGGCAATCACCACGAAACAGATGAATGGAAGAATGAACGACGCATTGGTAGATGGCATTCCGAATACGGTATGCATATCGATGATGGATGCCTGCAAAGGTGGCAGGACACTACCGCCCAGGATTGCCATGATGAGACCGGCTGCACCAAACTTGGCATCATCGCCAAGTCCCCTCAGGGCTATACCATAGATGGTAGGGAACATCAATGACATGCAGGCACTGACTGCCACCAGACAGTAGAGGCCCCAGATGTTGTGAAGGGCAATGACGCCGGCTGTGAAGCAGCCACCTGCTATCGCCAATATCATCAACAGCTGTCCTGCGTTGAAGAAGCGGAGGATGAAGGTGCAGATGAAGCGGGAACAGCAGAACAGTACCATCGCTACGATGTTGAACTTCTGCGAGGTTACCTCGGCATCAATCTCTGCCATGCCTTCCTGCATCAGGATGCGGGTGCCATACTGGATGATGAAGGTCCAGCACATAATCTGTGCGCCCACATAGAAGAACTGGGTGAATACGCCTTCACGATAGTGCGGCATGCGGAAGATGCGGCGAAGGGTAGGCACGAAGTTGATCTTGTTGTCTTTCTCGCTGTTCTTCGGCATCTTGGTAAACAGGATGACGAAGAAGATGGTGAGGATGACCAGACCGATAATCAGGTATGGATTGATCAGTACCGAAAGGTCGTATTCCTTGATTGCCTCAAACTCGCTATCCGAGAGATTGGCGCGCCCAGACGTATCAAGCGGGTTGAGTTTTGCCTGGATAAAGTTCATCGCCACATACATACCCAGCAGCGAACCCATCGGGTTGAACGATTGCGCCAGGTTCAGTCGGCGTGTTGCCGTCTCCTCCGTTCCCATCGACAGAATGTAAGGGTTGCTCGATGTCTCCAGGAAGGAGAGTCCGCAGGTTAGGATGAAGTAGGCGAGGAGAAATGGATAATATTCGCCCATCATCTTTGCCGGATAGAAGAGGAATGCACCGAAGGCATAGAGACCTAATCCCAGCAGTACACCTGCCTTGTAGGAGAAGCGGCGGATGAAGATGGCGGCAGGGAAAGCCATGGCGAAGTAACCGCCGTAGAAGGCTACCTGTACCAGTGCACCATCCGTAGATGACATTCGGAAAATTTTGGAGAATGCCTTCACCATCGGATTGGTGATATCATTGGCAAATCCCCACAGTGCAAAGCACGATGTGATTAATATGAAAGGTACGAGGTAGCTCACCCCGTCTTTCATCAGGATTGATTCTTTCTTTTTTGGTTCCATATTTCAGGTTAATATTGTCTGCGTTTATGTTTGTAGGGTAAATGTTCAGATGGATCAGATGCTTTGTCTTACCACAGCTCTCAGCTCGTCGATATCCTTGATTTCTCCCTTGGCAAGTGCCTGGGTCAGGATGTTGCCCATACCCGTAGCCTCTATAGGACCCGCAATGACTGGAACGCCCAATGCTTCGGAGGTGAGACGGTTGAGTAACTTGTTCTGTGAGCCGCCTCCGATGATGTGCATGCACTTGATTGGCTGCGGTAACATCTTGTTGAGGTGAGCGGTTGCCTCGGCATACTTGGCTGCCAGCGACTGGAGTACGCAGCGCACGATTTCTGCCTTGGTCTGAGGAACCTGCAGCTGGTGGGTGGCGCAGTAGTCGATGATAGCCTGCTGCATGGATGCCGGATTCTGGAACGCAGCGTCATCCACAGGGATGATGGCATTGATGTGAGCTTCTTCTGCCAGAGGAAGGATGATGTCGAACTGCTGTTCCTCGCCATTCTCCTTCCATTCTGCCATCAGTCTCTGCATGATCCAGAGACCTGTGATGTTCTGCAGGAAGGTGATGCGGCCGCCGATGCCGCCCTCGTTGGTAAACTCTGCCTTTCGGGCTTCCTCGGTAAGGATTGGCTTTTCTATCTCAACACCCAGAAGCGACCAGGTTCCTGAACTGATGAATGCCATCGGGTATTCATCTTCTGTAGCAGGTACGGCTGCTACCGCACTGGCTGTATCATGAGAACCTACTGCGATGACATCCACTTCTCCGAGTCCGGTTTCCTCTGCGATGTCGCGGCGCAGCTTTCCTCTTACGGTGCCCGGCATCACGATCTTGCCGAAGATGTGGCGTGGAAGTCCCAGCTGGTCAATGGTTTCCCAGTCCCAGTCCTTGGTGGTTGCATTCAGGAGTTCTGATGTGGATGCGATGGTATATTCATTGTTGGCTTCGCCGGTGAGATAATAGCTGAAGAGGTCTGGGGTGAAAAGCAGATGCGCTGCCTTCTCCAACTGTGGACTGTTGGCTTTCTTCAGGCTGTATAACTGGAAGAGGGTATTGATTTCCATCACCTGTGTGCCGTTGATGGCATAATGAGCCGATGGATCAATCTGCTTGAACACTTCTTCCGGCATTCCCTTGGTACGGGCATCGCGATAGCATACCGGGTTGCCCAGAAGGTTGCCGTCCTGGTCGATGAGACCGAAATCCACTCCCCAGGTATCGATGGCGATGCCATCCACCTTGAGTCCCTTGGCTCCTGCCATCTTCAGTCCCGTTTTCATATCCTCGAAAAGGGCGAGGAAATCCCAATAGACGTGGTTGCCTAATCTTACCTGTCGGTTAGGGAAACGATGGATGAGCTCCATTTCGAGCTTGCCGTTTTCCAATTTTCCGGCAATCACTCGTCCGCTGCCTCCACCGAAATCTATAGCTAGATAAATCATAGTTATTCTAAAATGTTTGGGTAGATAAAAGTTGTTTCGTATAAAAAGCGGTAGGAGAGTGCCCATAGCGGGCAGCTTTCTCTCCTACCGCTTCTCTCATATAGAGGATAGAGGTTTATTGTTTCTTACCTAATACGTAAACCTCGAGATCGTCGATTTCTTCCGGTGTCAGTGTGGTGTATTTGCCGCCACTCTGAACGATGATTCTGCAAGCCATCTCAAAGAACATGGCACGCTCGAACACCTCATCGAAATTCTTGCCGCAAACTACCTGTCCGTGCTTCAGCAAGAGAGCTGAGTTGTGATCCTTCAAGGCTGCGATGACTGCTGCTGCCAATTCTGGAGATCCAGGACGATAGTAAGGAATCACAGGGATTTCCTTGCCTACGTGGCATGGTACCTCTGCAGTTACATTGAAGTCCTTTGGAGTTTCCTGCATGCAAGCTACAGCTGTTGCAAAAGGAGACTGGAAGTGGAGAACCACGTCGCAGTCAGGACGCTCACGGAGTACACCGAGGTGGAAACCGCTCTCCATAGAAGGCTTGACACCATTAAGAACTTCGCCAGTTGCTACCAGGCACTGAGATACCTTCTCCTTCTGGAGGCTAGGAACCCATGAACCTGTACCTGAGACAAGAGCCTCGTCGCCAATGCGCCAAGAAAGGTTGCCACTACTGCAAATGGTGAGGGCTGCATCGCCTACGCGGTGAGCCTGCTCCAGGAATTTCTGAATATGCTCTTCTGTAATCATTTTCTTTCTCTTTCTATTTGAATGATATTCGTACTGATGGTGTTACACCTTATTTATATATAGGACCGTAGTTCTTGCAAGCACGGAAGTCTGCACCTTCCTTGTCCATACCGAATGCGTTCCAAGATGCTGGACGGAAGATCTTATCGTCCTCAACATTGTGCATGCATACTGGGATGCGGAGGATAGAGCAGAGAGTGATGAGGTCGGCACCGATATGGCCGTAGCTGATAGCGCCATGGTTAGCACCCCAGTTGTTCATCACAGAATATACATCCTTGAATGGAGCCTTGTCGCAAAGGCGTGGTGCGAACCAGGTAGTAGGCCATGTTGGGTCTGTACGCTTATCGAGAACCTTGTGAATCTCAGGGTCAATCTCAACTGTCCAACCTTCTGCCAACTGGAGCACAGGACCAAGACCCTTTACGTGGTTCAGACGAACCATGGTTACAGGCATACCGCCCTTGCTGAGGAAGTTGGAAGAGAAACCGCCGCCACGGAAGTAGTCACGGTTAGCTGGATACCAGGTAGTTGCCTTCAAGCACTTATCTACATCCTCCTCGGTCATCTCCCAAGGCTGCTTCATGATTGGGTTGCCCTCTGCATCTGTAGCCTGACCAGTACCGTCGAGTGTGGTAGCACCAGAGTTGATCAAGTGGATGATACCACCTGCTGCCTGACCTGTAAGTTCCTTACCGGTAACACGCTTTACTGCCTCTGGACTCCAATAGGTACGAACGTCGCTGAAGATCTGAGCACGACCTGTCAACAGGTGGTTGAACAACATAGCTACACCGTTGCCTGCATCATTCTCTGTAGCGAGGATAATAGCTTCACGAATACCGTTCCAGTCGAACGAAGTATTGAGGAGAGCCTCTGGATAGTCGCCGTTAGGATAGAAGTCTGTCCACTGACGCTGTCCCTGGAAACCACCGGCGATGGCATTGTGTCCCAAAGCTTCCTCCTTGAAACCTAACTCTTTCAATCTTGGGTTACCGTGCATCAAGTCGCGCATGATGATAGTCATCTTCACGATAAACTCCCAGTCTGCATCCTTCTGCTCACGTGTCTTTGCCTTTTCATGGTTAGCGATGTCCTCACCCTCATTGCACATACAGTGCTCACGGGTCCATGCCATAGCCTTCTCGTACTCCACAGGGTCGTAGATACCCTCAGTCATACGGCGGATGATCTCAGTAAGGTCAACACTCTCATTGCGCATACCGAGGTACTCCTGGAAGAAGTTAGGGTCAACGATGGAACCGGCGATGCCCATGCAGGCGCTACCCATAGAGAGATAAGACTTGCCGCGCATGGTAGCTACAGCCTGAGCTGCTCTTGCAAAGCGCAAGATCTTTTCTGCTACATCAGCAGGGATAGAGTCGTCCTCCAAGTCCTGTACATCATGACCATAGATGCCGAAAGCTGGCAATCCCTTCTGGGCATGAGCTGCGAGAACAGCAGCCAGATAAACAGCACCTGGACGCTCTGTACCGTTGAATCCCCATACTGCCTTAGGCCAGTGTGGATTCATATCCATAGTTTCTGCACCATAGCACCAGCAGGAAGTAACGGTGATGGTAGAGCCAACACCCTCGCGCTCAAACTTTTCTGCGCAAGCTGCACTTTCTGCTACACGACCGATGGTACTGTCAGCGATCACGCACTCTACAGGTGAGCCATCGCCATTACGTAAATTCTCTGAAATCAGTTTGGCTACAGACTTAGCCAAATTCATGGTTTTTTCCTCGAGGCTTTCACGTACACCTCCCTGACGTCCGTCGATAGTAGGACGGATACCGATTTTAGGATAGTTACTCATAATTCTTGTTCTTTAAGTTTTTATAGTTACTATATTTTATATACATTATATTATATGTAAGCACAAAGGTAGTGATAAAAAACGAATCTTATCACTACCTTTATACTTTTTTATATTTGTTTTTCTTTATTTAGAATTAAACTTGAAAGCCAGAGGTTCATTCTTGAGTCCGGATGGAAGGGTAACGGTTACCTGATTGCCCTTGACGGTGTACTTGACAGACTTGCCGTTCTGCAGCAGAACCAGCTTACCCTTAGGCTTGTTTTCTGTCCAGGTAATGGTCTTAGGGGTCTTTTCTCCATCTTCCAGTGCATAGATGGCGTAGAGGGTCTTGCCGTTCTTGTCGGCGGTAAACCATACCTTGCCGTCATTATAGTGGGCTGCATTGACGGTAGAGTAAATAGCCTGACCGTTCTTGTTGAGCCAGCTTCCTATCTTCAGGAGGGTATTCACAACTTCCGGTTGCAGGGTTCCATCTGCCTTCGGACCAACGCCGAGAGCGAGACATCCGCCCTTTGCCACAATTTCAGAGAGAATACCGATTACCTTGTTAGGTGACTTGAACTTGGCGTTAGGTGTCCATCCCCATGCATGGCTCAGGGTGATGCAGCTTTCCCAAGGAATATCGAGCTGCTTGGCTGGGATACCCTGCTCTGGAGTCTGATAGTTTTCATTCTTTCCACGAATGGTTCTATCTACGCTGATCATACCCGGATTGCGCTTGCGGGCATCTACCAGAATGGTATCAAGACCAATCTCGTCACCTGTAATCCATCCGCCATCGAGCCACAGGATATCGATGTTGCCATAGTCAGTGGTCAACTCGTTAAGCTGGTTCTGGGTAAACTTGCGGTAGTTCTGCCACCAGTCTGGATGCTGCTTCTTCTTGTAGTTGATGCGGCGGTTAGGGGTTGCATAATAAGGATTCCAGAACCATTTGCTGTGCCAGTCTGGTTTGGAGAAATAACAACCGATCATGAATCCCTTGTTGCGGTAGGCGTCGAATACCTCCTTGGCGATGTTGTGGCGTGGATCCTTGCCGAAAGGTCCATGGGCAATGGAGAAGTCGGTATATTTGGTATCAAACATGCAGAAGCCGTCGTGGTGCTTGGTGGTGAAGATCATATACTTCATACCTGCCTTTTTCATCACGTCAGCCCATTTGCCAGGATCGAAGTTTACTGGGTTGAGGGAATCTTTCTGGCTCCAGTACCATGCCTTGTCCTCCTCGTAGGTTGGTTTGCGCTCACGTACAATCCAGTCTTCCGAACAGATTGACCAGGATTCTACAACGCCAGGTACACTATAGAGTCCCCAGTGCATCAATACACCGAACTTCTGGTCCTGCCAGTGCTTGAGTTTTGTTAATACTTGTGGATCTGTTGGCCAGACGTAATCTTCTGTGTTTGACTGTTGGTGAACGAAGCTCTGTGCTTCCTGTGCCTGCATCTGGGTAGTGAATCCTGCAGATAAGGCAAGGCCGAGCATCATTAATTTGAAATGTTTCATATACCTTGATAGTTAAATTGAACGGATATATTGCCTGATTCTTTTGCTGCATCAATCAAGTTTCCAAAGTCATCGCAGAACTCTGTCATCTGATGATAGAGCAGGTTGCTGCCTTTATCAGATAATTCTGTATCTGGCAATGGCCCGGAGTTGATGGCTACGGTGAAGATGTTGGCTGCTACACCGGCACGAACGCCCAAAGGAGCATTCTCTACCACAATACCTTCCCAAGGCTGCAGGTTGCCAGCTTTCTGCAATCCCATCAGATAAGGATCTGGATTTGGCTTGCCTCGCTTCACATCATAAGCAGTTACGATATGCGCTTCATCGAGATATTCGCCGAAGTCGTTGAGAAGTCTCTGGATGAGTGGGCGCTGACCGCTGCCCGTTACGACTCCTACCTGCATACCGGCTTCCTTGATCTTCTGCATGATTTCCTTCACGCCAGGGAAAATCTCGGCGGTAGGCATGGAGTGGAAGATGTCTGTCTTTACATCATACATCTTCTGTGCTTCATCCAGCGTGATGTCGATACCCTTCTGTTTCTTTACCATCATCTGGATGGTGTCGATACCTCGAGCTCCCTCGGTGGCATAGGCATCGGCGGCAGTCATGTGGATATCAAACTGCTTCATCGACTCCTGCCATGCTACGGCATGATTGTGCATACTGTTATACAATACGCCATCCATATCAAAAAGAACGGCTTTAGGGTTGAATTCCCCAAAGCCGTGGTCTTTTAAGTATTTTGAAATAATTTCTTTCATCAATAATGAAATGATTTCTTAATATCGATTATTTCTCGTTAGCCAAACGCTCCTGGATAGCCTTGCTTTCAGCCTCATAACCTGGCTTGTTGAGCAATGCGAACATATTCTTCTTGTATGCCTCAACACCAGGCTGGTTGAATGGGTTTACCTCTTCCAAGAGACCGCTGATACCGCAAGCCTTCTCGAAGAAGTAGATCAACTGACCGAGGTAGTAAGCGTTCAACTCAGGTACGTTAACCAGGATGTTAGGAACACCACCGTCAACGTGAGCCAGACGTGTACCGAGCTCAGCCATCTTGTTCACCTCGTCAACACGCTTGCCCTCGAGGAAGTTCAAACCGTCGAGGTTCTCATCGTCGTGAGGGAAGAGCAACTTCTCGTTAGGAGTCTCTACGCTGATAACAGTCTCGAAGATAGAGCGCTCGCCCTCCTGAATCCACTGACCCATAGAGTGAAGGTCGGTAGTGAAGTCGCAAGCTGCTGGGAAGATACCCTTCTGATCCTTACCCTCGCTCTCACCATAGAGCTGCTTCCACCACTCAGCGAAGTAGTGAAGCTTAGGCTGGAAGTTGCAGACGATCTCAATCTTCTTGCCAGCCTGAGTATAGAGAGCCTGACGTGTAGCTGCATAGATAGCAGCAGGGTTCTCCTCGAAAGCTACGTCCTTGCCGCAAGCCTTCTCCATCTCTACAGCACCAGCTACGAGCTGCTTAACATCGAAACCAGCTACAGCGATAGGCAACAGACCTACTGGAGTAAGAACAGAGAAACGACCACCTACATTGTCAGGGATGATGAAGCTCTTGTAACCCTCCTTGTCAGCGCAAGTACGTGCAGCACCCTTCTTGGCATCGGTTACAGCAACGATAACATCCTTAGCCTCTTCCTTGCCGCGCTGATCCTCGCACTGCTTCTTCAAAAGACGGAAAGCGAGAGCTGTCTCAGTTGTGGTACCAGACTTAGAGATATTGATGACACCAAACTTCTTGTTCTTCAGGAAAGAAGTCAACTCGAAGAGGTAGTCCTCACCGATATTGTTACCTGCGAAGAGGATAGTAGGGTTCTTCTTGTCGTTTACGAGCCAAGCGAAAGAGTTGCCGAGGCCTTCGATAACGGCGCGTGCACCGAGGTAGCTACCACCGATACCTGCCACAACAACTACCTCACACTTTTCGCGCAATGTGTTGGCAACAGCCTGGATCTCATTGAGGAACTCAGGAGTGATAGAAGATGGCAAATGCAACCATCCCAAGAAATCGTTACCTTCACAAGTGCCGTTCTCAAGAGCTTCCTGAGCGGCCTTAACCTTAGGCTCGTAAGCCTTTACTGCACCTTCTGCAAGGAATGATGCAGCCTTTGTAATGTTTAAGCTGATACTTTTCATTTTTCCTTTTTAATATCTAAATGAATGTGTTAATGTTTCTCCTTTATCTGAACGAGTCGGTCAAGAGCTTGATTTCGATTTGCGGACTGATACGTTCGTACAATATATTATATACGGCATCGAGAATCGGCATGTTGACGTGCATGTGGCGGTTGATTTCCTTCATGCACTTCGTGCCGAAATATCCTTCGGCAATCATCTCCATCTCTATCTGCGCACTTTTCACGCTGTAGCCCTTGCCTATCATAGTTCCGAAGGTGCGGTTGCGGGAGAAGTTGCTGTAACCCGTTACGAGCAAGTCGCCCAAATATACCGAGTCGTACATACTACGGTCGATAGGGTGGACGGCTGTGAGGAAGCGATGCATCTCCTGAACGGCGTTCGACATGAGTACCGCCTGGAAGTTGTCGCCATACTTCAAACCGCCACAGATACCTGCTGCAATGGCATACACGTTTTTCAGTACCGATGAGTATTCGATACCGATGACGTCGCTGGAAGTTTTGGTCTTGATATACTCACTCGCCAAACAGTCGTTGGCGAAGGCACGCGCTTTGTCTGTGTCGCTGCAACCCACGGTGAGGTAACTCAATCGCTCCAAGGCTACCTCCTCGGCATGAGAAGGACCGCCGATACATGCCAGGTTCTCGTATGGCACGTCATAAACCTGATGGAAATATTCCGAGCAGACGAGGTTTTCATCAGGCACGATACCCTTGATGGCTGTGATGATGAACTTGTCGCTGATGCGGGTCTTGAGTTTCTTGAGATGGTTCTTCAGGTAAGGCGATGGGGTGACGAATACGAGTGTGTCATAGTTCTGCACTATCTTGTTGATGTCGGAAGAGAAGAAAATCTCATCCACATTGAATCGGGCAGACATCAGATAGGCAGGGTTGTGGCCCATACGCTTGAAGTCCTCGATGCGGTCATCGCGACGCATATACCAACCTATGTGATGAGTATGTCCCACCACAATCTTGGCTATTGCTGTAGCCCAGCTACCGCCGCCAATTATCGCTATTTTACCGCAATTATACACCTTATTATATAATGTTAAGTGTTATATGTTCTCAAGTTTTTTCAAGAATTAGAGAATTGGAGAAAAATCTGAAATTCTCTAATTCTTGAAACGGAATAAACTTGATTTTATTTGTTTGCTGCGTCAATCCAGCCCTGGATGTCGTCAACAGAAGGCTTCTCGTAGCCGAGCTTATACTTCTTGTTGATTTCGCCGATTTTCTGCTGGAGACCCTGAGCCTTCTCTTCACGGATATCAGAGATGAGGTTGAAACCTGCCTTGCGGAGCACGTATGCCCAATCCTCTGGCACGCCAATCTCTTCCCATTCCTTGATGGTGCTCTGTGGCATCTTCTTCTCTGGCTTCATCTGTGGGAAGAACAATACCTCCTGGATAAAGGTCTTGCCGGTCATCAACATAACGAGACGGTCGATACCGATACCGATACCTGATGTAGGAGGCATACCATACTGGAGGGCACGGAGGAAGTCCTGATCGATGATCATTGCCTCGTCATCACCCTTGTCGGCAAGCTTCATTTGGTCGATGAAACGCTCTTCCTGGTCGATTGGGTCGTTGAGCTCAGAGTATGCGTTGGCAAGCTCCTTACCGTTTACCATCAACTCGAAACGCTCGGTCAATCCTGGCTTAGAGCGGTGCATTTTGGTCAATGGAGACATCTCTACAGGATAGTCGGTGATGAAGGTTGGCTGGAGGAAAGTACCCTCGCAGAACTCACCGAAGAGTTCGTCGATCAACTTACCCTTACCCATGGTCTCATCTACATCCATGCCCTTCTCCTTGCAGAATGCGCGGATTTCTTCCTCTGTCTTGCCGTTGCAGTCGAAACCGGTCTTCTCCTTGATGGCATCGAGGATAGGCAGACGGCGATATGGTGCCTTGAAGCTGATGATGTTGCCATCAATCTCACGCTCAGGCTTGCCGTTGACAGCGATACAGATAGTCTCGAGCAACTTCTCTGTGAATGCCATCATCCAGTTGTAGTCCTTGTACTGAACATAAAGCTCCATACAGGTGAACTCTGGGTTGTGGTTACGGTCCATACCCTCATTGCGGAAGTTCTTGCCAATCTCATAGACACCCTCGAAACCACCTACGATGAGGCGCTTCAGATAAAGCTCGGTAGCGATACGCATGTACATATCCTGATCGAGTGCATTGAAGTGGGTGATGAATGGGCGGGCAGAAGCACCACCGGCAATGCTCTGCAGGGTAGGAGTCTCTACCTCTGTATAGCCAGCGTTGTCGAGTACGTTGCGCAGGGTGCGGAGTACGGTAGCACGCTGCAGGAAGGTATCCTTCACGCCGTCGTTTACGATGAGGTCAACATAGCGCTGACGGTAACGCAACTCAGGATCGTCGAACTTGTCGTAAGCTACACCATCCTTGTACTTCACGATTGGGAGTGGCTTCAAGCTCTTGGAGAGCAGGCACAACTCCTTGGCGTGAACAGAAATCTCGCCAGTCTGTGTACGGAAAACGAAACCCTTTACGCCGATGAAGTCACCGATGTCGAGGAGCTTCTTGAATACAGTATTATAAAGGTCCTTGTTCTCGTCTGGACAAATCTCGTCGCGGGCGATATAGACCTGGATTCTTCCCTTTGAGTCCTGCAACTCAGCGAAGCTTGCTTTACCCATTACGCGGCGACCCATCATACGGCCAGCGATAACTACCTGGCGTGGCTCGTCCTCGTCCTTGAACTCAGCCTTGATATCAGTGCTGAATGCATTGGTTGGAAACTCTGCTGCTGGATATGGATCGATGCCCATCTCGCGCAATGTCTGAAGACTCTGTCTGCGAACGATTTCCTGTTCGCTTAACTCTAAAATGTTCATATTATATTCAGATATATCTTTATATTTTCTTATTTTGGTGCAAAAATACAAATAATTTTCCGAACTCGCACCCTATTTTTATGCTTTTTAATATAATAAGGTGATTTATCTATGCAAAAAATTGCACGAGCCTATAGTTTGATGAAGATTTTCTTGTGATACATCCAGACTCCCATCACGGCGTGGATGGCTACAAAGAAGAGGGCGTAGGTGAGCGATGCCACATAATCATCGGTGATGAGGCTGTGAATGCCGGCAAAGATATCTGCCTTGATGCCGAAGCTGCCGAAGAGGATGGCGAGCGCCTCGCTCATCACATAGAGAAAGAGTGGGTTCATGCCAAAGGCGAGCAATCCCCTGGTCAGGATGTTGTCTTTCTGCGGCTTCTTCTGGCTGTCGCCTGTCGCAGCTGAATCGGTAGCTGCACCTCTTCCGTCGATAAACTGTACCAGGATACCCAATATCCAGGATGCGAATCCGCAGGTTACGAATACGTAGCTGGGACTCCAGATGCGCTTGTTGATTCCGAAACCTATCAGGGAGAGTCCGAATCCCAGGGCTACCATCACAAGACCTGCCACTTTCAAGACCTTGATCTTGGATTCTACAGTCTGTCCCGCAATGGAGATGTACTTGCAGCAGAGGAATCCTATCATCGTATGGGCGATGGCTGGAATCGTGCTCAGCAGTCCTTCGGGATCTACCGGACTTCTATGATAGAGATGATCGATGCCGAAGATGCTTCTATCTACCTGTGCCAGAATGTTGATGGAGGCATCGTATGCATAGCCGTTGCCAAATACCAGAATGCCCATGTAGATGACGAGCAGTCCGATGATGGTATGGATGAAGTAACGGTGGTTCAGGGTGATGGCAAGCATAGCCACTACTCCGTAGCAGAGGGCGATGCGCTGCAGGACAGCCCAGATTCTGAGGTGGGCAAAGTCTAGTCCACCTCCGTTGCATATCATGTCAAACCAGTTGATGCCCAGACCGATGAGGAAGAGCAGAACGGTTCGCTTGACTATCTTTCTGTAGATGGCGACAGAAGGCTTGAACTCAGTCTTCTTCAGCGATAGAAAGGTGGACATTCCCATCATGAAGAGGAAGAAGGGAAAGACCAGGTCGCATGGGGTGAGACCATTCCACTTGCTATGCTCCAGGAAACTGTAGTTATGCTCCCCGCCATTGTTTACTAATATCATAAGGGCTACGGTGAGTCCTCGCATTACGTCGAGTGATTTTAATCTGTTCATATTTATTTGATGAATATCATGATTTATCTGATGGATATCATGAATTACTTGATGAAATGAATGACTTCCTTGGCTATGTCTGCAGGATTTCCCTCTGGCTTCGATGAGTATGGGTTCTTCTGCAGGGTCCAAGGCTCCTCTAGCGCATACCAGTCGATTTTCGGTGCACTAGGCAATGCCAGTTGGAAGAGTTCTGCGGATGTCTTGCCGGCATTCTTGCCACTGCCCAAAGCCTCGTAATCGATGTTCGTGCAAGCTGCCATCTGGTCGGCGAGGGCTTTCATATAGGTACTCCAGCGCTTGTAGTAGAAGTCCTTCAGCAATCCTTGCCATTCCTTATGTCCATAATCTCGCAAGCCGCCATCATCAGCACAGACACGGTTGCCCCACGTGGTAATCTGTACGCGGGCATTCCATTCGTAGAGGTCTTTCTCTGCTGCGGTCTTACCCAGGTTGCGTGCTTCCTCTATCCAGTGTCCCAGACGGAATTCTGGACGGGTGGCGAGCAGCTTGTCCTGCAGCAGAATCATCTTCAGAAAACGGTCGGCATCCTTGTCAAACTCCTTGCGGGAGAATGATTGATAGTCGGCGATGGTCTTCCAGTACTGTTTGCGTCCCTGGTCGGCGAGAGCCTGGCGGCAGATATCTATCAGGTCGTACTCATAGTTGTTGTTGCCACGGTATTTGTCTGCTACACTGGCAAAGAGAAGGGCTGCCTGTCGGGTATCTTCGGGGTCGTAATAGTTGCGCATCTTCGACCAGCTGGAAACCTGGAAGTTGTTGAGCGAAGGGCGACCGCAGAAGATGCTCTCGTGAGTACCCTGCTGGTTGTTGCCCACCGGACAGTTGTAGATGCTCTGCGCCAGGAGTGCCCATGCCTTCTCGATGGTTGCATCGTGCACACCATAGCGGGCATAGCAGTATTCCTTGAGCCAGTCTTCCTTGGTAGTCTTCTCGGCACGCCAAGGCAGTTCGCTCATCAGCTCAAACATCACCGGGTTGTTTTCCGAACCTTCCATCGTGAAGCCCCAACCCTTGAGCGTTTCACTATTATGATTGTTTTCTCCCTTTTTTCCTGTTGCCAGATAGAAGTTGTTCAGCAGCTGGTCCATTCTTCCATGCAGTCCCACATTGCCTCCGAAGTTCTCGAGCATGCAGAAGAGCCACTGATGCTTGCCGTAACCGCCATCCCGCTTCAGAATGCTAGGACCGCCAAACATCGGTCGGCATTCTGAGAAGAGGTCGAGTACCAGAATATCGCCAACCTTTAAGTCTTCTATCATCTGAGGACGAGGGTTCTCGTTCCATCCCTGAACCACCCAGACAGCTTTTGGGGTGGCACGCTTCATCGCACTCATCAGCGCCTGTCCAGCCTTGGCATAATCCACGGCAGCATCATCTCCACTCTCATGGAAAGGATCCATCGAGTAGAAATCAGATTTTCCGTAGAGCTTGGTCAGTTCCTTATAATATAGGTCGGCGATTTCAGTAAATCTTCTGTCGGTAGGAGAGAGGTTGGCAGGACGCTGGTAACCGTTCCACTTGCCGGCATCCGTCACGTTCAGTCCCAGTCTCTTTTTGGCATCATGAGGCACCATTCCGCAATAGCCCGGCAAGACTGGCTTCATGCCCATCTCCTTCATTCTGGCAAGAATCTTCTTCTGCAGGGTTTCCTGCTGCTTGTACCAGTTCTGCGGCAGCGGACCACCCCAACCTTCCAGGTTGTTCATCTCCCACCAGGCAAGAAAGGCTGGCCCGGCGATGAACTTGCCCACTTCTTCCTCAGAATAACCGAGCTTCAGGAGCATATTGCGCCATACGCATTCCGTGCCCACGGCAGCCAGTGGCATATTGATGCCATGCAATGCCATCCAGTCTATTTCTTTCTGCCATCGATTCCAATCCCAGAAAGCCATCGTATAAGAAAAGGTACAGTAATTGAAATCGTAGCGAAGCTTGAGGTCGGTTTCATGGCGTTCTTTCTGTTTCACGGCAGGAAGAACGTTTGGTAATTTTTGGTTCATATTGTTCCAGGTGATGTGGATGCCGGCATGGTGTTTCAGATACCAGTTGATGCCCACGGCAATATTGACCCAGGAGTTGCCTCGGATGATGATAGGATTGTTTTTGCCGGCAGGTTCAGGCGCAGTGGTGTTCTTGCCATTTCCAGCCTGGTCTATCTCGAAGAAATCCTTGTCTGATTTTACAAGGATGGTCTTGAACTTGGCAGCAGCCCCCTTGTCGATTCGATTCAGAAGATCGTCTGCCGGATTAGCGTATGCTCCCAAAGTCATGGTGCATAATAGTCCTAGAAGTAATTTTTTCATAAAATTGTTTGTTGTTGTTTCAATATGCTGCAAAGATAGTGGAAAAAGCCGATAATGCCAAGCAAAAAGTGCTTAAAAGATTAAAAAAGACTTATTTATTTTGTTTTGTCTTTAATTTGCATTACTTTTGCAGGAAAATGAGGTGAGGAGTGAGCTGGACATCCATTTGCTCTTATCCCCCTAAACAACCAACTTTAAATTTTGATAAGGATGAACATAGATGAAGTAATTAAAAGAATAAGTAAGACCGATGGACTTTCTAAAACCCTCGGCATGCATTTTATCTCAACTCCTGAGCCTGATACGCTTCGGGCTACGATGAAAGTGGATGAGCGTAATCGCCAGCCATTCGGATTTCTGAGTGGTGGTGCTTCTTTGGCATTGGCAGAGAATGTTGCTGGTATCGGATCCTTGGCTCTGTGCCCTGGTCAGATAGCTGTGGGTATCAATGTGAGTGGCACTCATGTACAGGCTGTTAGTGAAGGCGATACGGTTACTGCATACGCCAAGCTGGTTCACAAAGGCAGAACCCTGCATACTTGGGAAGTTGCAATCAAAAACACTGCTGATGAATTGATCTGCACCGTACAGGTAACCAACTATGTGTTTACTCCTAAGAAGAAAGATGCTAAGATGCAGGAATCTAAAAAGACAGAAGAATAAGGTATGACAGCATTTGCATATTATCGTTTGCCTTATCTGCATCACGCTCATTATGTGGCGCAGCGGGAGGGTGAGCCGGAAGTGCTCTCCTCGGTGGCGGAGCTGAATGGCAAGAAGGGCTTTGTGATAGCTCCTTTCTCACCGTCCGGCGATTGCCCTGTGCTGCTCATTCATCCGGATGAAAGCAAGCTTTTGCCCATCTCTGACGCAAAAGTGATTTCAATATCTGATTCTACTCAGGCAGAAAACGCTTCTGATCTTGATGCCTATGCCGAAGATTTTGAATGCTTTCATCAGGAATTGGATAAAGGTACTTTCAGAAAGATTGTGTTGGCAAGAAAGGCAACTGTGCGAACTGCTGATAAGGATTTCGAAAGTCTCTTCATGAAGGCGTGCCGGATGTATCCCCGTCTCTTCGTCTCCCTGGTTTATACCCCGCAGTCGGGAATGTGGCTGATGGCTACTCCTGAGATTCTGCTCAAGGGAGAACAGGGAAATATGAGTACGATGTCGTTGGCGGGTACCCAGAAGGCGGAACCGTCCCGCACTGTTGCCGATTATCCGGTGGAGGGCGTGGAATGGTCGCATAAGAATCAGGAGGAGCAACAGTATGTCACGGATTATATCGAAGATTGCATCAAGGCTTTTGCTGACGATTATCAGCTCAAGGGACCTTATACCACGATGGCGGCAAATCTCTATCATCTTCGTACGGATATCAGTTTCCGTCTGCGGGATGAAGGTAGGTTGGGAGATGTGATAGATGCACTCTATCCTACGCCTGCAGTCTGTGGTATCCCAAAGGAGGAGGCCCGCCGGTTTATCCTGCAGCATGAGCACCAGCCCCGCAAATATTATAGTGGTTTTGTGGGACCTGTCTCTCCGCAAGGTAAGACCCATCTCTTCGTTTCTCTTCGCTGCATGAACATCCTGCCGGATGGAGCCTGTGAACTCTATGCTGGTGGCGGATTGCTCAAGGAGAGCGAGATGGAAAAGGAATGGAAAGAGACTGAAGCTAAGATGCAGACCATCAGACGGGTATTGCTTTAGCTGAGATGGTCAGTTCATCAGACGTGTTTTTCTTTGATTAATTATAAAATCTTAATTATAAGTAAGTTCTCGTGTTTAGTAATATCGATAATGTCAATATCCTGACGGGTGTTCTCGCATCTCATGGTGTGAGAAGAGTAGTGGTTTGCCCAGGAAGTCGTAATGCGCCTATCGTGCATAATTTTAATGAGATGGAAGGCATTACCTGCTATCCTGTCACCGATGAACGCAGTGCAGGATTTGTGGCTATGGGCATTGCCTTGGGTAATCCGTCACCATGTCCCGATCCGGTAGCGGTATGCGTTACTTCCGGTTCTGCATTGCTCAATCTCTATCCGGCAGTCTGCGAGGCTTTTTATCAGAAGTTGCCTATCATCGTGATTTCGGCTGATAGACCGGAAACCTGGATCGGACAGCAGGATGGACAGACCCTGCCACAAGCCAATGTCTTTGGGACGATGGTCAACAGGAGTGTGAATCTTCCGATTATATCCAATGAGGAGCAGGCATGGTATTGCGAACGGTTGGTGCACGAAGCGGTTATCGACTGTGTGCATCGCAAGATAGGTCCGGTACATATCAATATTCAGCTTTCTGAACCACTCTATCAGTTTACGGTAGATAAGCTTCCGAAAACTCATTGGGTGGATTATGTGAAGTCCAATCTCTTTGGTGGCAGTTTCCATTATGGTGATATGCTTGATTTCCTGAATGCCAGAAAACCGATGATTGTGGTAGGGCAGGATTACCCATGCAGTCAGCTTTACGGCATCAAGCAGATAGCTTCATGGGCAGTCACGCTTATCGAACCGACGGCTTTGGGCACATCAAGTGAAGATCCTGCATGCCGGGAATTCTCCAGCGGCCTCATGGTTACCAATTTCGATGAAGTGCTGAATAAGTTGGGGGATGACGAGGATTATATGCCCGATTTTATTCTCTATGTAGGAGGCACTTTGGTGAGCAAGCGTCTGAAACAGTTTCTTCGCCTTGCCGTAAAGAAGGGGGCGAAGGTATGGCGGGCAAGCACCGATGGTGATTACATCGATACCTTTATGCGTATTGACCGCATCTTCCCATGTGATACCACACAGTTGGCAGATGCCATGACCTCTTATGATCAGGTTTATCGGGATGAAGTGGATGCGTATAAGGAACGTTGGGAGAAAGCACTGTGGGCGGCTAAACGTCATGCTTTCGATTATGAACCGTCCTTCAGCAGTATGGCAGCTGTGAAGGCTTTCCAGGCGGAATATCTGGCTCATTCACTGGATGATACTCGTGAATGCCGTCTCTTTTATGGCAATAGCATGGCTATTCGTCTGGCCTGCATCTATGCCCGCCAGTATGTGCATTGCAATCGGGGTGTAAATGGTATTGAGGGGTCGCTATCTACGGCAGCAGGCTTGTCTATCTATCTTTCGGAGTATCATCATCCGGATGCCAAGAGCCAGCAGAAGGTATTCTGCGTATTGGGCGATCTGAGTTTCTTCTACGATCAGAATGCTCTTTGGAACCAGAATATCAATGGTAGTCTTCGCATCTTGTTGCTGAATAATGGTGGTGGAGCCATCTTTGCCAAGTTCAAGGGATTGAAGGAGAGTGCTGCGCGCGAGAAACTGGTGATGGCTGAGCATTGCACCTCGGCTTATCACATTTGTCTGGCACAGAATGTGGCTTATCAGAATGCTGATGATATGAAGTCGTTGCATGAGGGGCTCGATTGGCTCATCCATACCGAGTCTGACAGACCGATGCTTCTGGAGGTGCTAACGGATATAGAAACAGATAATCAGGTAATAGAAAAATATTATAATAGTTTTCAAATATGAGAGAATGGAAAAAAATAGAAGGTTTTGATTTCAAGGAAATCATCTTCGAGGAGTATAATCATATCGCTAAGATTACAATCAATCGTGAGCGTTATCGCAATGCCTTCACCCCATTGACCACCTGGGAGATGGCGCAGGCTTTCAATTATTGTCGTGACTGTCTGGATATCCGTGTGGTTATCCTGACGGGTGCTGGCGACAAGGCTTTCTGTGCTGGTGGTGATATGCATGTGAAGGGCAGAGGTGGATATGTTGGCAACGACGGCGTGCCTCGTCTCAACGTGCTCGATGTACAGATGCAGATTCGCCGCTTGCCAAAGCCGGTTATCGCCATGGTGAATGGTTATGCCATCGGTGGCGGTCATGTGCTCCATGTGATGTGCGACCTGACCATCGCATCTGAGAATGCCATCTTCGGACAGACCGGTCCTAAGGTGGGAAGCTTTGATGCCGGTTTCGGTTCTTCTTATCTGGCACGAATGGTAGGTCAGAAGAAGGCTCGTGAAATCTGGTTCCTCTGCAAGCAGTATTCAGCAAAAGAGGCAGAGGAGATGGGAATGGTAAATAAGGTGGTTCCTCTCGATCAGTTGGAGGATACCTGTGTAGAGTGGGCTGAAATCATGATGGAGCGTTCTCCTTTGGCTCTCCGTATGATCAAGGCTGGATTGAATGCCGAGTTGGATGGTCAGGCCGGTATCCAGGAGTTGGCTGGCGATGCCACCATGCTCTATTATACCATGGATGAGGCACAGGAAGGCGGCAAGGCATTCCTGGAGAAGCGCAAGCCTCGCTTCGAGGATTATCCTCAGTTCCCATAATAAAAAAACTCGGAAGATACATTTCGATATCTTCCGAGTTTTTTTATTTCGTTTTTTATTCGTGAGTAGCGAATCTCTGTTCTGCGAGCTTCTCATACTTGGTTCCTGGCTTGCCATAGTTGGCATAAGGCCAGATGCTGATGCCGCCGCGAGGAGTAAAGATACCTGTTACCTCAATATACTTTGGATCCATCAGCTTGATGAGGTCCTTCATGATGATGTTCACGCAATCCTCATGGAAATCGCCGTGGTTGCGGAAACTGAAGAGATAGAGCTTCAGGCTCTTGCTCTCTACCATCTTCACGTCAGGAATATAGCTGATGCGAATCTCTGCAAAGTCTGGCTGACCTGTGATAGGGCAGAGGGAGGTAAACTCAGGGCAGTTGAAACGTACCCAGTAATCATTGCCAGGGTGCTTGTTCACGAAGGTCTCCAATACCTCTGGCGCATAATCCATTCTATATTGGGTCTTGGCACCCAGTGCCTTCAACCCATCTTCTTTTCTATCCATAGTTCTATTCTATTGTTTAATTCTAATGTTTCGTGTTTGTTTTTGGGGCAATCTCTTTCTGAAAGCATTAAATCGATCCTAACTTGAAGATGTTGTAGGAGATGTTGTTGTCATACACATCCTCGCCCTCATGCTTCTTGATGGCATTGACCACACGGATGGTAATAGGCAGCACGATGATTTCATACACGGTCTTCAGTACCACCTGCCAGAGCATCAGCCAAGGCAATTCTGAGGTTGGGACGATTCCACCCAGGGCAAGAGGGAAGAAGATGAGGCTATCGCAACTCTCGCCAGCTACCGTACTCCAGATGGCACGGGCTGAGAAATGCTTGCCGCCATCTCGGATCTTCATCACGCTCATTACGTAGGCGTTGGCAAAGGAACCTACAATGAATGCCACGAAGGAGGCAGCTGCAATGCGGGGAGCCAGACCGAAGATGGCATGAAATCCGGCATCGTTGGTCCAGTAAGGAGCGGCAGGAATCCAGTCGCAGATGGCACCCAGGGTTACGAAGAAGAAGTTCATGGCGAAGCCGGTCCAGATGAGGAGACGGGCTTTCTGGTAGCCCCATACTTCGCATACCACATCATTGATGATGTAACTTACCGGGAACACGATCAGACCGCCGGTCAATGAGATGGGACCAACGGCGATTTGCTTTGTTTCGAGCACGTTTGCCGCAATGAGACAAACGCAGAAGAGGATGCTGAAAAGCATAAACAGCACACTCACTTGAGTTGTTTTCTTTTCCATTTTCTTGTTTTTTACGAGGTTTACCAAGCACTCGGATTATACTAACTTTTTTAATTCGGGCTGCAAAATTACAACATTTCTCTCTAACTGCCAAATCTTTACCCGTTTTTTTGCATAAAAAAAGCCCCAAGTACTATCACTAGCACTTAGGGCGATATGTATTAACTAAACCTAACTTATCTAACAATTAAACCTAACTAAACAATCTAACCTAAACAATCTATTCAACCAAAACCTAACTAAACAATCTGCTTATGAAAAACTAACCAAAAACACTTATCCTATTGAAATCTGGCGTGCAATCTTCTGCTCTTCCTGCTGCATCTTAGGCAACTGGATGGTGAGCACACCGTCAGCTACGCTGGCAGAAATCTTCTCCTTGTTGACATCGTCTGGGAGAATCAGGGTCTGCTCAAACTTAGCGTATGAGAACTCGCGACGTAGATAAACGTGCTCCTCCTGCTCAGGCTGATGCTTGTTCTCCATCTTGATGTGGAGATCGCCATTCTCATTGAGATTTACCTCAAAGTCGTCCTTGCGCATTCCTGGGGCTGCAAGTTCTACAGTATATTTTGTCAAAGACTCCTTGACGTTGATGGCAGGGGCTGTAGTATTAGCCTTCTGCATATTACCTTCGTTGAAGAGTCCATTAAATACCTCTGGTATCCAAGAATTTCTGTACATCATAATCTTAACCTCCGATTTTATTTTATTTGTTATTATTCTATGTTATTACTCTCTAGTGTAGCGGCTTGTTAGTCCGCTTACACCTCTCTTGTTGGCAATATTCGTACCAAAGTGGAAAGTTCTGTCAAATCGTCGGTGGAGGGTGTCAAATTGTCTTTCTGAACATTCTTGCAAGAAAGATGGTCTGATTCATTGCAACTACTTCTTGACTTCTATTTCTTTGACGAAAGAATTTATTCTTCTGTCGGGAGATATGACGTCAATTAGCACCTTGTATTTTCCTTCTGCTTGTGGCAGCTTGATTTCGTGTTTTTTTGTAGACACGGAAATGCCAAGTGGCTGAATCGTTATACCGTTTGATGAGATTTCCTCTTTCTTTATCAGATAGCGCATTTTTACATCAAAAAGCCCTAGTGGGGCATCATGATACAAGGCGTATGGTTTTCCTGGTCTCACTAACTCGACGGATTCTATATCAGTAGTAGGGATGGTGAGAAAGTCGGAAATATTATAATTTATTTTTAGTCCATTAATAACCAAAGCTATGCTGCTGAAAACTACGGCATCTCCATTTTGGGTTAGGCGAGTAGGACGAATGTGGTCATACCTGTTGCTCTTCCACGATATACAATTATTGTCGGAAGAAACACTTACTAAATTGGTATATATAATAATGTCTTTTAATGTCTGGAGATTGGGCTTTTTCTCTAAGAAGTTTCTGTCGAAGTATTCAAATGGGTTTCTGTTCTTGACCCATTCATATTGCTTTTTGTTTGCAGTTCGGCGAGCAATTACTACTTCATCAAGATTGTATGTCTTGGTGGAGTCTAATCTGGTATGGTAGGAAGCCAAAGTATTGGAATTGCTTGTCTCCTCAGCATACGATGAGTAGGTTTCAGGTTGTTGGATGGGTGGAAAAGCATATTCGTCAAGTTTATATAGATAATTGCCTGTTTCTCCTTTCTTGCTATATGCTTGCATATAGAGTTTTGTGCCATCCGCATAGTCTTTTAACTGAGCGTCAAAGTGACCATTTGCGTCTGTTTTTGTAATTGTTGCGTCTTGGTTTGCTGTGTTGTAAATCTGTACACTGGCTTCTTGCAAAGGATGATGGTCTTGCGATATAGTGCCTGATACCACAAGCCCAGCCTCTATTGGGAAGGGATAAGTGATGGAGTCTTCTTTCAGAATATCTATTCCAATCATAGATTGTTTGGCAGAGAGAAGCCAAGAAGACAAGTCTTTTCTTCTGTTTTTTTCATCTTCTTCATAGTAATATGGTGGAAAGGGGAGGGACGATGAAAGCTCGTTGGTAAAATTCAACATAGCATAGGAACTAATGCTTTGAGAATCCCATGCAGGTACTATGCGGACGAAAGTTTGGCTGCCTGGAACTGTATCATTCAGGCAGAATGATAATTTCTCGTTCATACGAAAAACTGACTTCATTTCTAGTTCGGTAGCATCCTTGATGTCGGAAGTCCACAGTACTCTTTGTGCAATAGGAATTTGTTGCTCATCTGTAAGCCAAATGGTAAGAACTCCAGACGTGCATCCTGTTATGTCGGCAACGGCTAGTCCCTTGTCTATGCTCATTTTTTTTAGTCCAAAGCTATTGTGGTAGATAAACAGATGTAAAGGAGTGTTGCTGCTTTCTTGATTCTCGGATAGAATACGACAAACAAGTCTGTTTTTGTGAATAGTGGTTTGAATGGTTGGGATTCGTTCTGTACTTGGAATTTTGAACGACTGCTTGTTTTGGGGAGTTTGCAAGGTGTAATTGGCGTTTTTTTCTGGGGTGAAGGCAGCTATGCTCAAACCGGAATGAGAAGTCTTTCCATTGTAAATGGTGTCAACTCCATTCTTTAAGATCCAATAGTTGGTTTCTATAGGTTGGTTGGTGGCGTTGCAAAGATAAATGCCAATATTTTGGCTATGGTTGTTGACCAAATGCCCTCCCTCAGGGAAGAATGAAGCCTTTATGGTATGATTGTCTGTTGATATAACTGGGCGACTTCCTACATATAGTGGAACTGTCGGATAATAGGTGTTTTTTCGGTTGCGCATGAATTGGGTGTAACCTCTTAGATAATATTTCCCATTTTCTTTTATTGCTCCTAAAGGCATTGTTGCGTAAAAACAGCCTTTGTCATTGCATTTTACTTTTTGCCTTGAAACTAACTTGCTGTCTTTGTCGAATAATTCGAGATAGACATATCTGCTATAAGGATAGAAGTCAGAGTAGTCTGTGGAGAGTATTTGCCCGATTATTTCTACTGTGTCATTTTTGTCGTAGTAAACCTGGGTAGGAGTCAAGAATATACGTTCCGACACAAGTATCTTGTTCTGTGCCATCATCTGAATGAGCACAGAACAAAGAAATATGATTGTAAAAACTGTCTTCTTCATCGCTTAAAATGTTATTCTTATGGTGTAGGAAAATGCTTGTGGCAGATAGAAATCTTCATGCCCTGGTTTTGGCCATGAGCAACCTATGTGTGAAATACCATCATAAAAGTTAATGATAAAATCTACATATTTCTCTGGATATTTTCTGACAATATACCATTTGAAATCTTCGTTTGTGATTGAAAACTCTAGATGGTTATCTTTGACTTTAACGTCATAGGCAAAGGGACAACTAAAGTTTTCTATATGTCCACTTTTCTGTATAGTCTTATTATATGTGAAGGGGGCTCCACTTGTAATGTCGTAAAAGACAACTTCGTCAGGCACAGTCGATGATTGTGCCTGTATAGTGATAGTAGAAAAAATGCATAATAAAAAAAAGATAATCTGTTTCATAATCGTTTTGTATTTGTTTGTTGTTATTCTTGTATTGTTTGTCATTATTCACAAATTTACAAATAAAATGCTTATTGAACAAAATAATTTGTATTCTTTAGTTAAGTTTAACCTATATTTTGGGTTTGGCAACAAAGTCTTACCATTCCTTTCTTTAACTACAAAGAGGGTGTGTCATCATTCATCGGATTATGCGGAATAAACGGAACCTTAACCTCCTTCCTTGGATTACTTACGGAATTTAAACGGAAACTCGACCTGACGGTCGTGGCGATACCCCCTAAAGCTGGAATGCTAATGCGCTAGCCCAATGGCCGTAAGGCCAAATCCGTTTAAATTCCGTGCGTAATCCGTGAAGCAGGAATGTTCCGTTAACTCAGCGTAATCCGATGAAGAAACGAGATGAAGATGAAAGAAAAGAGGGTGTGTCATGAGCTTATGACACACCCTCTTGATTAATAGTGGCGTATTCTTTTTGCTTATTTCTCCATAAACTTCTTGGCAGCTCTGAGCTGGTGTCTCATCACGCTCAGGAACTCCTGGCTTTCCTGCAGTACATTCAGGTAAACCAGCGAAATCTGCATCAGGGAATTATCTGAAAGATGCTGGATGCGGTCGATATGCTTCTTGCGAAGTACGCTGAGCTCATCCTTGCAGGCATCTGCCTCGGCGAGAATCTCGCGGTAGTTCTCGTAGCGGCCGGTCTCAATCTGCTCGCAGCTCATACGCATCAGGTCGTTGATTTTCTGGCGTACAGGAGCAAACTCCTTGGTGTATTCTGCAGGGAGTGGATTGAAGTTGTTGTCCACGTGCTCCTTGATTGGGTCGAGCATACGGCGCAGAGAGTAGATGAACTGCTGGTTGCTGTTGGCTCCCAGATGGAACCAGGTGTTGCGCTCGATGGCAATCTCCATAGGTGATTTCTTCAAACCGAGCATCTCCTGGCGACGGTACTTCTTCAGCATATCCTGCTCCTTCTTCAAATCCTTGTTGGCATGACGGAGATACTTAGAATTCTCGTTGGCAAGACCATCCATGATCTGGTTGAACTCGTTGAGTGCAAAGTGGCAGACAAAGCTCTGGGTGCGGGATACCTGGCGACGAAGCAGATCCCATACAATCTCTGGATCGTGTGAGCGCATCATCAACTGGAAGGTGCTGCCCTTGCTCTCTTCCTTTGCCTTCTTGTTATACTGGATGTTGCTGCGGATGAGCAGGAAGATAACCAATGCCATGAAGCAGCTCTGGATTCCTACACCGCCGAAGTGCATGATGAGGCAGACGATGGCACAGGCTGCGAAAGCTACACCGGCTGTGATAAACCATCCACCAATCACACTCAATACTCCTGTTACACGGAACACGGCACTCTCACGGCTCCAGGCTCTATCTGCGAGTGAAGAACCCATTGCTACCATAAAGGTTACGTATGTAGTAGAGAGTGGCAACTTCAGATTGGTACCGATGGTGATGAGCATACTTGCCAATACCAGGTTTACGGCTGCACGAACCACGTCGAAGGCTGCGCTCTCTTCCAGCTCTACATTGTTCTTGTCGAATCGGCTGTTGATCCAGTTCATCAGAGCCTTTGGCATAAACTGCTTCAACCATGAATCTGTAGCCTGACAGTTGCGTACAATCACGCGGGCTGCAGAAGAACTTCCGAACATCTCGTCACCCTCGTCCTGACGGCTCAAATCCACTGAAGTCTTGATTACGTTCTGAGCCTTCTTGGAAGTTGCCATGGCGATGATCATCACGGCACCGGCTGCGAGAAGATACACTGGAGTAGTCTTGGCGCTGTCCATCAGAGAAGTCATCATAAACTGGTCTGGAGTAGCACCGTTGGCATTTGCCATATAGTCCTGATAAGAAGAAAGACCTGCGAGAGGTACACCGATGAAGTTCACCAGGTCATTGCCGGCGAAAGCCATAGCCAGGGCGAAAGTACCCATCAATACGGTAAACTTGAAGATGTTGATGCGGCAGAGATGCAGGAACTCCATTACGATGGCAGAACCCACGAAGGTGATGCAGAGCAGCAAGCCCAGGTTCTGGTCGATATAATCGCGCCATTCTGCTGGCAGGTAAGGACTCTTACCCAATCCCTTCATGAAGATGAAGTAAGAGAGGGCTGTGAAGGCGATACCACCGAAGATGGCAATGCTGTAGCGTGAATGCTTGCGATAGTTGAAGGTGAAGACGATACGTGAAAGCCACATCACGAAAGCACCAAATATGAAGGCGATGATAACAGATGAGAAGATACCCATGATAACCTCCAATGCCTTGTTACTGTTCAGCAAGACGCCGTAGTTCAGACTGTCGTCGCCATACATCTTCAATGTAGCGAGGATAAAGGCTCCTCCCAATAGCTCGAACACCAGCGAAACGGTGGTTGATGTTGGCATACCCAGCGTGTTGAACACGTCCAGGATGATGATATCCGTCACCATCACGGCTAGGAAGAGCGTCATCACTTCCTCGAAGGTAAAGTGATCTGGACTCATGATACCGTGTCGGGCGATATCCATCATTCCCGATGACATGATGGCACCCAGTACCACACCGCAGGATGCGATGATCAGCACCGTGCGAAACTTTGCCACCTTAGCTCCGATGGCAGATTGCAGGAAGTTGACAGCATCGTTGCTGACTCCCACGAAGAGATCAAACACTGCCAGACAGAGCAGGAAGATCACGATACAAAGATAAATCGTACTCATATATTTTATTAATGTTTATATACCTTATTATATAGGGGCTTGTCTCAACATAGCTAAATACATTTCTCCCCTTGCTTTTCTGGGTGCAAAGGTACGAGTACGATGTTACAGGTGATTTAAACAGGTGTTACAATATTGTTAAGATGTTGTTGTGGCGATAGAGAATAAGAAATTTGCCGCCGAAAACAAAGAAAAGTGCGAAAATGTTTGGAAGTTACGGAAGTATTTTATATTTTTGCAGTCGGATAGGGTGCATTTCCTTTCCACTGATTTTTGAGATTTAAGAAGCGTTATGCTTATCATGATATCGGAAACCTAGGAAATTTCCAAGATGTTCATGTGGTGGCATAGTGGTTCTCACGCATAGCGTGGGCTGCTATTGTTGCATCTATGAACATGGGCTTTCCTAGGGCCTCCGATAGAAGATGTGGGCATTGCAGTTCACGCTTCTCTGTTTAACAAAAAGACCTAATAGGACTGAAAAGGTCAAGAAAAGGGGGGCTAATGAAGTATTTGAAGATAATCCTAGCGGTATTATTGTTATTGTGTTTACTAGATATGCCTTATGGTTTTTACATATTAATAAGGTATATGGCAACTGTCGTGTTTGGTTATATGGCGTATTCTTATCATCAAAACAATAAAAAGGAATTAGCTGTAGCAAGTGGGGCATTGGCAATATTGTTCCAGCCCTTTGTTAAATTAGCTTTGGGAAGGGGTGTGTGGATTTTTGTAGATATTATAATTGCTATAGGTTTAATTATAACAGTTTTAATAACTAATCAAGAAAAATAACATGAAAAGTTTAAATAAGAATAAATATACTCTTGCTTGTGTGATTTGTTTGCTAATTGCAATAATATCCATAATCTATGTATCCAATGTTGTCCCGACATTGAAGTCGGAGTTGGCACTAAAAGAACATAACGAAAAATTCTTTGTTAATTTTGACAAAGAACAATTTTCTGTGTTGAAGAACTCGCATTATTTTGACAAGAAAGAAACTAAGGATAATTCTGAGCAACTGAAAGAAATTGGACCAATACCAGAGGGAAAGTTTGTTTCTTCTTTTGATGGAAAAGGAGATGGAACCCATGAGTATTGGAAGCCTTGTTTGGCAATGGGAAGTAGGGCTGTTTATTATACGGAAAAAGTTCCTCAAAGATATTTGAGTGGAGAAATTGTAAGAGATTTTTGGGGACGTATCGAATACGAGGAGGTTGAAAAGGTAAAATATGTCAATGAGCCATATTGGGATAGGCGATTGGCTACAGCTCCTTATAACTATTCATATACATTTTCTGTTTTTGATTTGGCGGACTCAATTTCTTCAAATGTTCCTGATAGTGTGTATTCTAATTATACTAAGCAATTTGCAAAACAATTAACGTCATATAAGAATTGGAATTTTTCGCCAAATCAATTGAAATGTGGAAGAAGTGCAAATTGGACAAATTATTATAAGTCTGTTCTTCCAATGGAAAAAGAGGCTGTAGCGTTTCAGACTAAAGATCAAAATGGAGTCTCTGTAATACGTGCAGTGTATTTTGCAAATAGAAAGGCTTATGTGTTGGATATGCATAGTCCGTATGAATTGATAGAAAATGCTAATGCAATAATGGAAACTTTTACAACTTTCTATCTTCAAGATTACAATGATATGGTTAGTATGAGATTATTATTGACTATATTAGGCAGTATTGCGTTTGTGGTATTTGGGCTTATCTGTTTATTTATACCAAAAATTGTTTTACGAAAAAGAGAAACTGTCCTCCCAAAGCAAGCTAAATACTTGGTTCGTTATGCACGTGTCATGTGGCTTGTGAATATTATTTGTGTTTTTGCGGATGTTTACCCTATTTTTACAGGTGAACTTCGTCAAGATAGTTATTGGTGGAATATATTCTTGCTGTTCTTATGCGCAGTTGGGATGAATATATTCACTAATATGTATGTTGTAAATAAGGCGAAAGCTGAAAATGAGTTTGATTATTTGATTCCCAAATGGCTAAAATTTTATTTAATCAAAAGGCATATAACTGATGCGGAATATAAAAGCGTTGTAGTCTTTTTGCTATATCCATTTTTTATATTTGGTAACTTACCATTTGGAATTTGTGTCTTGGGGTATATATTGCCAGTTGCTATTCTGTCTGTTATATTGATGGAAGCCCGTATTTTCTCAAAGTGGACTCATGAAGAAACGAATGGTAGTAATTCTAATGAGGTTGAAGAATTAGGAGTGTTCAAAGATTATTATTTACTATTGGATATAAATAGGGATGCTTCTGAGATGGATATTGACATTGCTTTTAATAAAGCAATGGCTAAATATAATTCAAAACCAGACGCTAAATTGTACAATGAAGTTTATAAGCGTAATATACAAGAGGCTTATCGTGTATTGAGTTCAACTAATCGATTAAAGCCTGAATATGATAAAGAATTTGATGCTTATCGTAAATCAAATATGGTCAATTATCAATTCTTAGATGTTAATACTCAAAAGGATATAGCAATTATACAAGGAGAAATACATAATGCCAATTCGAATGCAAGTCATTCAAAGAGAAAAGGCAAGGTTCATAATATTATACTTGTGGCATTGTTATCTGTAGTATTGGCAGCTATTATATTTGTATTGTTGCATTTCGGCTCACATAGTTCACGTTATTTGACAAACACAGAGCCTGATACTCCTCTTATTATGCCTTCAGAAGATTTTTCTGGCATTGGTGGTTCTTTCGACCCAAGGGATGATGACGATTTTGGACAATGATTGAACAGAATAAATAGCAAGTTATGAGACGGATATTGATTTTACTCGGTTTTGTATTAGGTGTCCTTTCGGCTCATGCTGAAAGTAAATCTTATACGATTAATAATATGTTTACTATTTCTGTAGATTCCAAGTTGGAACTCAGAGATAAGAAGGGCTTGTATGAGCAGAAAACAAAGAATAATAACCTTCCCGTAACCAGTGACGAGGTTATAGTTTTTCAACAAACAGGTTTGAATAACGATATAAAAGCTGCTTATCAAAAGTATGCAAGAATTATGATTCAGACAGAAATTAGTAATGAAGGAGATTATTCCTACTATGATGGCTCTCATGAACTATCAGACAATGATGTCGAGTATTTTAATCGCCTTGCCTATCAAGAATTGGCACCCCAAATGCATATGACCATTAAGCCAAGTACAAAAGGCTTCTTTTTTGATAATGAAAATTATTGCATAATGACTTCTTACCAAAGAAGTGGCGTTTCTGGTAATGTGGATGTTTGTATCTATTATTTCTTTAATGATAACCAAAGTGCAAAAGTCTTATGTAGTTATAAGGATAGTGAGAAGACATATTGGCAAAAGGTGATGAAAGATGCTGTAGAATCATTTAAATGGATAAATGGAGAATCGCTTAGTAGAGATGCTGAGTTCGTAGATACGACGGAGAATCTCCCTACTTATGGTGAGATTAGTTATGATATACCTTCTAATGAAAAACCTATAAACGATGCTCTTGTTGTGGTAGTGTTGACAATAGCTGCGGTATTTGTTTATGTTTGGTTACTAAACACAAATAAGTTGAATTACAAAATGAAATGGGTCATATTTTGTTTGCTTCTTATTGTGTTTGGATTAGTAATTTTGATTATTACGAGGATTAATGATGCTTATGTGTCTAAACTTCCTCCTTTAAATGACCCTGAGTTGGAGTTGGCAGTAAAGGGCGTGAATGAACAGCTTCCTTTAGAAATATCTGATGGAGTTGTGATGAAAAGTCTGGAACTAAAGGATTCTGCTGTGGTAAGTACAATGGAAATAGATGAAACTAAATATCCATTTGAAGATTTTTTGCAGAATAAAGACTTGAAAAAGCGTTTGATGATGGCAAATATCGCAAAAAGTTCTCCTTTTAAGTCCTGTAGCTATGCTGATTTTGCAAATAAGGGATATTCTGCAAAAACGATAATCAAAGGAATTCAGTCACATAGGGAAATAGTGTTAGTAGCAACACCTGAGGAAATTAAAAATGCATCTAAAACGTCTTCTACTCAAAGAGAACAATTGGATTTGTATTTGAATAGTATCAAGGGAAGTCTTCCAAATAAAGTTGACGATGGACTAATTTTTTCAGATGTGGATATAAAGGGAAAACTGTTTGTTGTGTTTTATACCATAGATGAAAAAATGTATGATATGAAAGAAGTTGATAAAAATAAGAATGAATTTAAAAATAATGTAGAAAAAGATCTCAAGACAGAAGGTGAGTTGATAAAGTTAGCTTCACTTCTTGTTCCTTTGGATATGTCCCTTAGAGTTAGTTATGTTGGTTCTCTTTCTAAAGAGCAAGTCAATGTTGACATACCATCTTCTTATTTAAAAGAAGTCGTTTTAGATAATCGACTTTCCAATCATTTCAAATAATATAAACATTTTTAAATATACGGTTATGACATTTTTCAATTCAATTAAAATGTGTTACATGAAGTCTTTTGATTTTAAGGGAAGAGCTTCAAAGAGTGAGTATTGGTGGTTCTGGCTGGTTCAGGTCCCTATTACTTTTATAGCATTGGGGACTTGGAACTCCGAAAAGTTTGATGTACTGTCTGGAGTGTTTTTAGGAATTACTATAGCCTCTATTCCTGCTAACCTTTCTTCTATGATACGTAGATTTCATGATGCGGGATTAAGTACTAAGCAATGTCTAAAGAAATTGTTTTATGCGGTAGCCCCATTCCTTTTTGCTGTCAATTTAATGACAAAGATCGATCTTTTTTCTTCTTTTGCTGTAGTACTCTTAATAGCATTATTATTTTCGGCAGTCTCATTTTTCCTGTTGTTCATCATATTGATAGGAGACAGTGTATATGAAGATGAAGAAGAGGAATAAGGGATAAAGTCGTTCGGCAAGCCTTGCGAATGAAAAAACAAGGCTTGCTGATACAACTTATCGATTTTTTGTTTAATTTTGCAATCGATATTAATAATGCTACTATAATATGGGAAATGATACAGAAAATATAAAGATATTGTGCATCGGTGTCGGTGGGGCTGGCACTAATGTAATCAATCGTATGAAGGATATTGGTATTCCGAATGCAGAGTTTCTGACATTTGGAGGATATCGCTATGACTATAGCCATCCCGAAATTCCTCATTATAATCTTATTGAAGTCAATGAAATAGATAGCTTGCCTAATGGTTCTGGGCCAAAGGTCTTTGAAAGGTTGGCTAATAATGTTGCCGATGATATAAAAGAAGTTCTTTTGTATCATTTAAACTCTCGTAAGTTAGAAAATGAAAGAGTGTAAATATTGGATAGTTGTATTGCTACAGCTATGCTTTCTTTCTATCAGTTGTGAAGAAAAGAGGACAAAACAAGTTGTTCCTGCTCAAGATCATGCCTTTTTGAAATATGAAAATGATGAAGATGGAAAGTATTCGCAAGCGATGATAGCACAAATCATCAAACATTTTCAGCTGCCAAATAATACTGTTGTAACAGATGAGGATGTTGATGCAATCTTGTTGAGAAGCATTGATGGGGGAGATGGCATTTATGGCGGTGACGTAGTTAGCATTTGGAAGTATTATAAGAAGCAGAATGATATTCAAGAAATAGTTACGGCGCATCCTATGGCAGATTTGTTATGGTATAATCCTGATAAAAAACATGGTGTAACGATAGGGCTAGATTCTGTTTTTGTGGCAAGTGAAGCCATGCTTGTCCCTCTAAATCCTGATGTGGTAGTTGTAAATGGAACAACAGACAAGATGAATACAATTTATACTTTTATAGTAGATAAGGATGCGGGAAAGGCTATATTGTTACCCTCTAATCTCGGCTGTGTAGGTTTTACATCTGAAGATGGATTACCAATTTGCCAGTCTTGTCGTCATTATTCTGATATTAGGTTTGGTAGGTATTCTGTAGTGTCTGTTTATGATCTGGATGGAAAACTCGTCAAGGAAATGTCGTTTGAAGATTATAAAAAAGATGAGAAGTAATGACAGTAATAGAATTGATAACCTGTATTCGGCAGCACAAGAAAGCTTCTTTAGCTATTCTTGTATTGATCTTGCTGTTGGGAAAAATTGCATCTGTACCTTTCGGTATGCACGGTGTCGGAACATTTGAGGGTGAAAGGAATGATATTCTTCGTAGGCGAAACTATCTGATTGGAAAATTGACGACAACACCGCAAAAAATAATGGAAGAGATGCCTGGTGGAATGGATGAACAGTTTCAAGGAGAATGGGCAATGTACTCTTGTTCTATGTTTGCGGTGGCATTGACAAATATCGCAAGGATTTATCCCGAACAAAAAGAGGTATCATTAGGATATATTGATAAACTCATAGAGATAGTTATGTCTTCAGAGATACGTGAATATGATAGAAAAAGATGGTGGGGAGAAGATGCTCTTGCGAGTTTTGAAGACAATCATAGTCATGTTTCTTATTTGAGTATTCTTGCTTGGATGATGGGAGAATATAAAGAATTAGGTGGAGGAAATAAATATGATGAGTTATATGGCAGAATCTGTTATACACTCAACCGAAGAATGCTTGATGCTGAAATTTAAATCTTCCGACTTATCCAGATGAGCCGATTTATGTTCCTGATATGTTGGTGGCTGTGGTAGCTTTATCTCATTATGCAAAGTTTAATCATGGAAGTTGTCAAGACACAGTGAATAGGTGGATAGAGAAAGCAAAAACTGATTGGTTGGATGCAAAGACAGGCTTATTAGTTTCTTTCTTGGATAATACGGGAGCACAGCAGATAGATGGTATGCCAGTAAAAGGGTCTTATTCAGCCTTGAATTGTTATTATCTCTCGCTCATAGATAGGTCTTTTGCAAAAGAGCAATACGAGCGATTGAAACAATATTTTTATCAAAGCAGTCCGATTTCTGGGCTAAAGGAATATCATGAAAGGAACTGTCCTTTTGGAATGGATGCTGATGCCGGTCCGATTATTGCAAACCTTAGTCCTTCTGGTACTGCATTTATGGTAGGAAGTGCTACTTGCTTCGGTGATACGGATGTGCGAAGAAGTCTTATAAAGACAGCTGAGATTGCTGGCTCTACATTCTATGGTTTTACAGAAAATCATTATCTTCTTGCCAACTTCGCTCTAGTTGGGGAGACGGTTATGCTGGCTATGCGGACTAATGTGGAATGGATATAGTAAAGCCAGTTGGAATCTTCATATAAAGATATGGATTCCAACTGGCTTTTTGATGTTGAATGTGCTTATATAATTCTCGGAAGTCTTTTGTAGCTTCCAGCCATCAATTGTACTGTCTCAGATGAGAAGTTGCAGCCAATCTGGTAAATTTTTCTTTTGTCGGCGGCATACTCGCGGGCATGTCCTATCGTTTATATGTACGTTTGCAAGTTGGACATATCCAATTTGCATTTATGGTGTGATTGTTATGAGTTTCCTTTTTTTCATCTCACCCATGCACTCCTTACAGATGTGTTGGGCATGACCTTTTCCAGAAAATGATTCATTCGACTTGTATTCGCCACAAATCTTACAGTAATGTCCTCTATGCTTCTTTGCCATGACCGTTTATTTTATCAAATACGAAATCAACTGCTCCATGCTATTTTCGATACTTTCAATAGTCGGTATATCTTTGTAGGCAAGGTCAGGAAGTTCTTTTGCATAGACATTGCTTAACGCTGACCATACATTATGTAGGTCACTGATGATTGGAGAATCCATGATGTCTTTGTTTTGCCATCCTTCGGGCTTGTCGAATCTCTGTTGGTCTTGTGCAAACAAGTTGTTGAAGTCCGATTTGAAAGCATCGCTTTTCAGATATTTCTGTGTCTCTGCATCATTCAATAGGAAATGTAAATCATAGAAATGGCGTATCTTGGCTGTCAATTCCGGCAAGTAGTTGTCGGCTAAGGAACAGCGAAGCAATGATACCAGTTTCTCTGTCAATGTCCTACGCCTGTCGAGAACATTCACCTCGAAAGGTTGCATATCATATTCCTCTATCAAGTTCTCGTTGCCTGTCTTTTGCAAGAACTCGGTCAAGAAGCTTTGCAGTTTACATTTCTGAAAAGGATATGGATTGGCAAAGGAATTGATTTCAACAAGCAACTGTCCTGCTTTGATAGCACCTACTTGTAATGTATCAATAGCTCTTGGATAAGAATAGTATGCCTTGTGATAGTGAGATCCCTTGCTCGTAAAACCAGGCATATCCATTTCCAGCAGACCTTCCGTCATGCTTTTGGCAGTTCTCTTGATCAGCATCTTCAATTGGTTGCCGCTGAGCGTCCATGCCTCAGAAATAGCAATATCTATGTCTTCTGAGAATCGACTTCCGATACTGTATGCTTTTGTAAGACTTGTTCCTCCTTTGAAAATGGCACGATTCTCCTTGTCGTTCGCAGCCATCAATGACAGCGAGCGACAAATCCAATAGTCCTTCTCAATGAAGATGCTCTTGATGCCAAGTCCTCCAACTTCTACGGGTTGTGATGCAGCTTGCAAGGCATCAGAGAACAATTCCCAGTTTTCATGTAATCTCATATGATGTTCCAGTTTTTTTTGTTTGATAATACTTTGTCGGAGATTGGCAACTTGTAGCTGGTCACTCCATTCAATGTTTTGCTGATGGTTTCCGTTTCAAGTTCCATATTCTCGTAGATGGCTCCAAGCAAAGCTCTTACATAAGGTGTGTATGCCAAGGAAAGTTCCGCCAATTCTTGCTTCTGATTCTTTGAAAGAGCATTGATTGCTTTGCAAATATTCATCACACATTCATCTGGTGAAGTGGCAGGAATGTCCTTTATAAGGCGCAGAGCATCCAATATTCTAAGTAATGGAATGTTGCTTGATGTTATGGCGTTCTCTTGTAACAAGAAAGATATTTTGACGCCATTCCTAGTGATAGGTCTCCTATATTTATTTGTGCCGACAAGGATAGATGAGCTTATCTGTGTTGTCAGACCCATGGATGCAAATGCGGCTGTCCCGGTAATGTAACCTACAATTTTGCCATTTTGCTCCAGAAAGTCCTTTACAAGTTCAGAATCTGCAGGTTTTAGATTTCCAAAGATGGTCTTCTTCGGAATATAGTATTTCCCCTTTGCTATCTTTTGTAGCTCGCCTTGGAGCACAAGACGGTTGAGAGCTTTGGCGAGTGCTGGCTGATACCGCATCTCCACCCCAAAGTCTCTTGTTGTCAATACAACCCCAGCAGGGGTGGATGACAATTTCTCTTTTATCAGTCTTGCTATAACCATGTTTTCTCCTTTTTTTCGAGTGCAAAGTTAATAAAAGTCTTGTTTTTCACGCAATAAACTTGACTTTTATATGTTTCTTTAACCATTTTCATGCTATAATCCTCCCATACCCCTTCATCTTCCCTTGTTTTTTTCCTCTTAAAATACTGTAACTACTCATGCCCATAGAGGGGCTGAGTGGTTTGCAGGGTATTTCATATTGTTGCTTTATTTGAATTTTTGGAAAAGTAACGAAAAATATAGGTATATGCAAAAGAAAGCAGAATAATTTGTTTTCCTTTTCGGATAAAAACATTAACTTTGCAGCTAAAAGAAATGAAAAGTATGGAAAAACTGAAAGATATCAGGGCGATAGCCTTTGATGCCGACGATACGCTCTGGGCATTGCAGAATTACTTTGAGGATGTAGAGCATGAATATTGCGAGCTTCTTTCTGCTTATGGCAAGGAGAAGGAGATTTCTGCTGCCCTCTTTGAAACAGAGAGCCGGAATATGGCAGACTTGGGATATGGCTGCAAGGCTTTCACCCTTTCGCTGGTAGAAAATGCCATCAGGGTGAGTCATGGTAAGGTGGAGGCGAATGTTATTGCTCAGATTCTGGATCTGGGCAAGAGCCTCCTGCATCTTGATGCCAAACCGCTGGAGGGTGTTGAGGCTACTCTTGCCCGCATCCGTGAAATGAGAACCAGGCAGGAGGATGGTTCTTCCGGTGAAAGAAGATTCAGGCTTGCTGTCTTTACCAAGGGCGAACTGATGGATCAGGAGAATAAGTTGTGGCGTTCGGGGCTGCAGCGCTATTTTGATGTGGTAAGTATCGTGAGCGATAAGAAGCCCGAGGCTTACCGCCGTCTTTGCAGGGAGATGGAAGTGAAGCCCGAAGAGCTGCTCATGGTGGGCAACAGTTTTAAGAGCGATATTGCGCCGGCATTGAAAATCGGAGCCTCTGCCGTCCATATCCCTTTCCATACTACCTGGGCGCACGAAAAGATAGAGGAGTTTGAACATCCCAACCTCCGCCGCATCTCCCGCTTTGCGCAGCTGCTGGACATCCTGTAGCTTCCTTGGGTAATCAGTTAACCCTAAAAGGAAAGGGTGTGACTTATGCCACACCCCACCTCAAAACTCCCACACTTACTTTTTCCCCTTCGGTGCCTTACTGAATTTATACATCAAATGCAGCATCGCATAGCTTGGCAGGGTATTGTTCCATTTCTCAGTCTTGCCCTGTCCGCCCATCTCATACACGGTGCTCGACAGATTCTGAAGAATATCAAAGGCCTCTGCCTTCAGCGTCAGCTTGCCTTTGCAGAACGAACGGGCTAGCGAGGCATTCCATACCAGATCACTGGTGTTAAATGACTTCTCGCTGTAACCACGCCTACAATATTCCTTCAGGTCGGTAGAGAGAGAAATGCCCAGAGGCAAGGTGTAAGTCATGTTGCCACCATACTCAAAATCATAGGCATTCAATTTCTCGAAATTGC
>OJKE01000022.1_pt1 | contig 137425 bp, 101 predicted proteins | sample 1596501 | NCBI WGS metagenome assembly OJKE01 (sample SAMEA4350125, study PRJEB24818) | metagenome | biome: human; feature: gut; material: faeces | place: Denmark | collected 2013-09
ATCATAGCTTCCATTAGTTACAACTTCAATAGTTTCAAAGATAAATACAACGGAAGCGGTTCTGCTGAGGATGAGATTAATCGTTTTTAGAAAAGTATTGGTTTTCAAATCAACCTCTAAAATGCAATACCCAAATTCTGTGTGATGAATATCTCAGGATTTATTAACCGAGATGTTCATCCACAGAATTTTCACTTATCAATATCAATCGTTAAAAAACATACCAGCCAAAGGGCTACATTGCCAATCTTGACAAAGGCGCATCAAAAGAAGCTGATGGACTATCTCAAAGACAATTTCACGTTTTCCTAATTTGGGGATACTTGTGTGTCTTTCTACAGGACTTCGTATTGGAGAAGTTTGCGCCTTAAAATGGTCTGACATTAATATGGACACTGGATTACTTCATGTTAATCGCACCATCGAGCGCATTTATATAGTGGATTCTGACAAGCCACATACGGAGATCGTGATTAATACTCCTAAGACAAAGAACTCTTTGCGTGAGATTCCTTTGAGTAAAGAACTTGTCAGAATTTTTAAGTCTTTGATGAAGGTGGTGAACAAGGACTACTATGTCCTCACGAACAACACAAAACCGACTGAGCCAAGAACGTATCGCAACTATTTTAACAAGCTATTGAAGCAGTTGGATATTCCGCGATTAAAATTCCATGGGCTACGCCACAGTTTTGCTACTCGCTGTATTGAGAGTCATTGCGATTACAAGACTGTGAGTGTTCTTTTGGGGTTACCGTTAGAACGTTCTAACGTTTGTTCAAATGAATGATATACATATAAACATATATACAATACTTTCTGTCTGTATATCAATACGACAATGAATCAGTACGTCAGTAAGTCACTCAATCATCATATTTGCAAATCAATACTTACCGATAGGTTGATTCAGATACTCGACTTTGGAGAGGTATCTACCGATAGGCAAGTGCTTTCGAGAGTAACTCGAAAGGTTTTGAGTAACTCAAAACATAACTTGCTATCGTCAGATACCTCGATTTTTCAAATCATCTCAGAGTCTGAAACCACGTTGCCTTTTAGGAGTGCGGAAACGTGGTTGAGGCTCGTCAATAATTTCGAGTTTGAAGACATCTATCAACTTCCGAATGGCAGGATTCTGTTTGATGAGGGCTTGAAGTTTTGCTTCTGCAGGCTTGATTTTGAGCAAATAATCAGCAATGTCCAAGCCTTTAGCTTTATCTTCTTCGCAGGCTTGATGCTCTAAAAAGTCGAAAAGTGTTGCACGGATGCCGAGAACTTGCATCATTGGCAGCTTATCTTGCCAAACTGTTGTCGCTCCCAAATCAGGGAATAAGACCACATCTCTGTTTTTCAGAACAGATAACGACTTCGTGTTAAAGCAACCATTCTTACCACCACTTGCTATCCATAAGAATTGAGGAAGATAGTAGGAGGCTATCAAGGCTGTCTTCTCACTTTCAACCAATGCTATAGGCTTGGTCTTGTCTTTATTTATAAGATGTTCGCCAAAGAAGCATTGACAGAGATTGAAATCTTTGTGGGGGATAAGCGAGTGTACCCATGAAATATGGTTGTATGGTTCTTTTACTCGCTTACCAGTCTCGGGATTATAGAGCATTACCTTACCAGTTCTCACCTTACCTTGATTGTCAACTTGCCAAAATACCGTGGCACCAGTCCAGTGTTTGGAAGTTCCGACATGATATTTCTCCATCAAAGAAAGAGTAGCTGTTTCACCGAATTGAGAAGATAGAAACAAGAAAAGGTTGTTTGCCTCATAACATTTCAGAGAACTTCGCATGATGTTCTCGTCTATATAAGAAGTGGGTAATGGCTTCGGCATTTCTCTCTTCTTATATGAAATAGTCTCATCCTTTGTGAATGTCTCATTCTTTTCGGGATTCTTCTCAAAAAAATCCTTGGGAGTGAAGTGATAACCACAACTTTGCTCATGGTTGCAGCGCCCCACGTAAGGAGGAAACTCAATCTTCCCTTCTGTGTCAATATATCGGGCAAAGCTACGTTTCTTATGACATTTCGGACATGTATGTCGGGTAGCGATGCCTTTGTATGGCTCTAATATGAATCTATGTGTACTCATTTCATTTCTTTTTTTATGTGGCGGTTCTGTCGGTTTTGTCGCTTTTGGTATTAAAACCGTCAAAAGCGACAAAACCGACAATACCGTCACGAGTTAATCTTTGAATATTCTCCATGCTTCTCTTTGCGAAATAGGACTCCGATGTTATCATTCAGAAATCTTTCCAATGTCCTTGACTTCATGTCGTTCTCTTTGGCGACATCATGAGCTTGGGCTGTAGTGAATGTTGCTGGAAGATGGTTGACGATTGCTTGTTGTTGAGCGGTGAGCATATTCTCGTTGAGGATATTTTGCACTGATATGGCAGAGTTCTTGAAATAATCTGTCAATCGGATGGCTCGCTCTACACTCAGCAGGTCGATGGCTTCCTTATCACATTCTCCACACGTCCATCGTGCCAATTGAATAATCAGACAGAAACGGATGATGTATATCTCCAACTTGCAATAGATGCTGACAATGGTATCATTTGTTTCATTGTCGCATTGTTCGGAGAAGTGATGCTGCCATTCATAGAGCCTTGCCTTAGCTTCTTCAGTGAATGATAAGACATGAGGCTCGATTTCCTGTTGCTCATTTATTGGACACTCCATATCAATAAGGTGTTGAATGATGGCTTGCCAATCTCGCTCTATATTATCGGGCAACTCTCGGTCACTCCATCTCGCTTTCTGCTGAAGGTTAGGCATGACGAACAAAATGCGATCGATGAAGCCGTTGCTGGAGCGTTCGCCTTTCGCCAACTCACTAAGTATCTTCTTTTGGATGGTTCCGATTACTGAGATATAGGGGCGTTTAATGAAGATGGAACTCTTGGAACTTCTTCTGTCTGATATGGTTGTCTTGGCGCTAAAGACAGATAGCCAGAACTGTTCCTCTGAACCATTGTTATAGCGGTTGAAGTTCTTGAACCATGCAGACAACTCGTCTGTCCATAGGCATAAACCCCTCTTGTTCTGCGCATGAATATAGCTCAAGCCTTCTGGTGTGATATCAGAGACCAAAAAACGTTTGCGTACAGGTTCTTGCGGGAATCCATCCTCTCCATTTTCAATGCGTTCCTTGCGAGACATACACATCTTTTCCTCAAACTTACTGTATTGCTCCTCAAACAACTTGTTTTGCTCATAGTCGTAATCGAGGAATGGCTTCATAGCGAAGCTAAGTGGGTGGCTCTTGTTGGCTCCTGGTCTTCCGATAAGAGCCATGTATAAGATAGGACTTTCAAGCCAACCTTGTTTCATCTGTGCCAAGTGCGTGTTGCCGATACCAACAGCCAATGCAGTTAGTATGGCTGCTGATATATAGTCGGTAGGAAAACTGTGGCATTCGTGTACCTCCTTGATGATTCTCTGAATCTTGGCAGGAAAGATGCTTACGGGAAACTGGCTACCTGATAGGCGAGTACTCATATCAATAGCCTTATCCATGATAATCATTGGATTGATAGAAGTTTCCTTATTGTTATTTAAAGCTGTCATTTGGCATAGAGTTAAAAATTATACATTGACTTGGGTTTGCGCTTCATTCCTCCTTGCATGGCTTTTAGCATTTCAGAATGGTTCTGCTCCTTGGTAGCTTTTCGACCATTCTCAATCCATGCAAGCAGCTCATCCTTATAGAAGTATAGCTTCTTACCTTTTTTATAGGATGGCAGAATGCCTTGGTTAACCAATCGATAAATGGTTGGCTTCGACTTCATTATAATAATAGCAGCCTCATCAATCTCAACCAATATATGGTTATTTGCTGATGATGTAGGTTGAAGTGCTGATACCATTTGCTTCAACTCGATAACTTGTTCTGTTAAATAAGATACCGCTTGTGGTAACTTATCAAAGGTGATACTTTCATTTATCATATCTGTTTATTTTTATTATTCGGGTACAAAGTAAATGAGTTATGTAATGGAGATAAATATCACTGAGATATAAACTCTGAATAACCGCTCAATGCTTATCAGCAACAATAATGTTTCTTGATTCCGCCTTGAACATCTAAGCTTGGTAGTAATTCTATAATGCAGGTACCTTCCATTCTTAACTTCCTTATAATAGTGGATATTTCCACATCAACCAATGCATCTGCAAAAACTTGTTTTATAAAGGTTGCTGTATCAATGCCTTTCTTCTTGAAAAGGTTTCCTATATTCCAAGCATAATGCATTAAGTCTATAGTACGAATAGCCTTGTCAACAATCAATGAATGATGTCTCATGTGTGTAGAGGCACAACACTGGAAAATAGTGATGTTGTCACAAAGTTGGTTCAAATGCTCCTCTTTCATGTAGGCAGCAAAAGTTCTTCTGGTATAATCGATAGCTGAGTTTAACAAGACCTTTTCCTTTTTGGCTTTGTCTTCCAATGCTTCCTGTCTCAACTGTTCATAGCTTGTAATACAAGAAGAGGCTTCATCTGCATAGACGAAAGTTACATCTTCCAGGTTTAGCTCTTCCCCCTCGTCATATGTATTTGTTTCATTGATGGCAATAGAAGACAGACGCTTCCTTTCTGTATTGTTTACTGTATTACAAAAGATATGCTTAAACCATGGGGCAAGCAATCGTACGATACTATCTAATGCATGGAGATAAACAACCATCAGTATGGTGGTTGAGATAACGAACGTCAAGTTGCAGCTAAAGGTGTCTACACCATATTGCATAGCTTCGTTGCGAACAAGTGCACCAATGATAGACATTGCACACAAAACCAATAAATGCTGTGTCAAAAATTCTTTTTTAAACTGTTTCATATTGCGTATTATTAATCATTTGTGGCGCAAAAATAGGAAAAACTGCAGAAACTGACACGTGAGTCACGCGTGAGTCACGTAAAACTTTTAAGAGCCTTTAACTAAAAAGCCCGATATTGAACATTTTTTCAATATCGGGCACCATGAAATGAATGCAATGGATTTATTTAAGAGAAATCTTATTTGCTGTCTCTCTTTTCTTTGCGTTCACGAGGTCGGCATATATCTGTGTTGTGCTTACATTCTTATGGGTAAGCATCTTTGAAACCGTGTAAATGTCTGTGCCTAAGGCGATTTGGATTGTTGCATACGAGTGCCGGAAGCAATGGAATGAAAAAGGCTTGGTGATTCCTGCCTTCTTCAACCATGCTTTAAGGGGATGGTTAATCATGCTGCGCTTCAATCCCTTGAACACGATACCCGTGCTTGGTTCACCACATAGTTCGTATGCCTCGTTGCTGATAGGCAAGGTTGCCTCGGTCTGAGTCTTCTGGGTACGAATACGCAAGCAATAGCCTTGGTCGGGAGCTATCTCGAAGTCTTCCCAACGCAATTTTAAGATGTCGCTGATTCGCAATCCTGTGAGGCAAGCAAAGAGGGAGGCAGACTTCAGTACAGGTATATCGCAAGGAGTAGCTGCCAACTGCTTTACTTCATCGAGGGTAAGAAACTCCTTCTTTACATCTTGTGGCTCAATTTTGTCCAGATAGTCATTGATGTTCTCACGAAGCCACTTGTCACGATAGGCGATTTTTAAGAGACCACGGAAAGTAGAATAGTAACCTGCTGCAGAGTTGAGAGATACCTTTTGTTTTGTTCGATTCAACTGTTTTGCATTCAGAAGATACTCTCTGAACTTTTTGCAAAGTTCCACTGTCACATCCCCAAATGTACAATGACCTTGAACAAATTTGAAGAAATGCTTGTAGACACATGTCCACTTGTCATCTTTCTTATGTGTCATCTTCTCAAAGTATGCCAAAAAATCAGCTTTCTGTCGTGTTTTGTCCAAAAAACCAAATTCTTCATTGATGAGTGATTGGGTTCTGATACAACGGATGGCCTCTGCTTTGTTGAGCATATCTGCATTAAACTCACGTTCCATCTCATTCTTTGGATGAGCATAGATATAGATACCTAAATATTCCCTGCGACTCATTTGCATAGTCTCAGGGTTGCGTACTGGTGGATAGAAATCCAAATAAAGAGAAATACGGTCGTTTTTAATCGCTCTTTGGCGAAGAGAAACTCTTGTACATGTATTTACCATGATGTTTACTTTTTATAATGTGATACTTATGTCTCATATATGATCCCGTATTAAGAGATCTTTGAAATCGATTGCAAAATAATAGAGTTATGTAATGGGGTACAACTTAACCTTTTGAAAACCGCTAAATAACCTTAGGCTTGCCGATAGCTTTCTCTAAATCTCGCTTGGAAATCTTGATATACTTGCCAATCTTCACCTTTTCAATAGCGAATTTCTTGATACGCTTATAGATCTGGTCCTGACTTAAACCATACAACTTCATGGCCTCCGGTATTGTATAATAAAGTTGGTCTTCTACGGATTCACCTTTTGCCAATTGTACATGACGCTTGGAATACAGAACATTGTTACCTTCCATTTTTCTTGGAATAGCATTGTGACTAACGAAACTATATACGGCCGTTTTCGTCATACAATATTTCTGTTGAATGTCCATAAAAGTCATCCATTCACTGATGGTTGGATCTGGAGACAGGTGTGCAAAATAATCATCCACCTCTTTCTTGTTCCAATATACTCTTCCTTGTATGGATATTCTTGAAATCTTGACTTTCTTGACTATCTCATAGATGGCGGTCTCGTAAGTGTTGTGGACTTCTGCAATTTCCTTGGCAGAGTAATATTCTGGAACAGGTAGTTCTCGGTTTGCATGAACTGCTTCTTTTGAAGCACTTTTATTTGTGGTGTATGGCAAACTATCAACAAGATAATCTATATCTCGCTTTCTGATTAAAGATAAACGAGAAGTAATCTTGGATGCTCGCAACTTACCACTATACACCATATTATATATGGTCTGTCTGCTTAGTCCCAAAAGTATAGCGACCTCTTGAATAGTGAGGTATTCTTTCACGATGATTTCAGACATGGATTTCTCGGAAGCTTTTCGGTGGCTCATAGTCTCAGCCATCTTTACTTTCTCCTCACGTTTTGCTGCCTTATAGGCATAACTGTTGCATTGCTTGGAGCAATAACGAGTTGTGGATTTTGATGCATAGAAGCTCTTCCCACAATACTCGCAAATTTTTAGAATTCTTTCTTTGCTTGCTGTCATTTGTACGCTTTTTATACTTTTATACTTAATTTATTGTAGAAAAAGTCGTCTGTCATTACTCCGTTTATTTTCAATAGTCTTATATCATCGTCCATCATTGTCCAAAACTCTCGGCAATCTTGCACTCATTTGCCAAAAATGGAGTCTCAAATTATTACTTTTGAAAAGTGGAGGTACAAGAGCGGTACAAAAAGGTGCTAAAAAAGCCTTACCATTGATTATAACCAATAGTAAGGCTAAAAAGAAAGGTGCTCATTTTGAGCACCTTAACTATCATTTGTTGTCGATATTAATCGTTGTTTATCACGACTTACTTTCCGATGCAGAAGTGCTTGAAGATATTGTTCAGCGTTTCCTGGCTGCTGATCTGGCCGCCGGTGATTTCGCCCAGCTCCTCCAATACCATTTTCAAATCCTCGGCGATGATGTCGCCGCTCATTCCCATTTCCATTGACTCCAATACTCGGGAGAGGGAATCCTGGGCACGGAGAAGAGCCTCGTAGTGGCGGGCACTCGTAATGATGACGTCGTTCTCGGTAATCTCCGGAATATCAGCGGCTTTTACCAATGCTTGCTCCAGGGATAAAACGTTCTCGCCCGTGCGGGCACTGATAAAGAGTGGGGATTCTGCTTCAGTGGATTCTGCTTCGCCGGAATCTGAACCGCAGGAATGAGTGAACTTATCGAGCTCAAGCTTTTCATCCTCAAGCTTATCCATCTTATTGAATACCACCAGCAGCTTCTTGCACTGGTTCTTCTGCTTCATCTCCTCGATTTCTGAGACCGATGGCTGCTCGTCCAATAGCCAGATTACAATCTTCGCCTCTTCCATCTTCTGGAAGGTGCGCTCTATTCCGATGTTCTCTACCACATCATCCGTCTTGCGGATTCCTGCCGTATCTATGAAGCGGAAGGTGATTCCGTCGATGAGAGTGGTGTCTTCGATTACGTCTCGGGTGGTTCCGTGAATGTCGCTCACGATGGCTTTTTCCTCGTGGAGCAGACGGTTGAGCAGGGTGCTCTTGCCCACATTCGTCTTGCCTACGATGGCTACGGCTACTCCCTGCTTCAGGGCGTTGCCGGTCTCGAAGGAGTGGGCGAGGGTGGTAATCTTATGATTGATTTCTTCGGCTAGTGCCTGGAGATCGCTGCGGTCGGCAAACTCCAGTTCCTCGTGGTCGCTGAAGTCCAGCTCCAACTCCAGGAGCGAAGTCATCTTTAATAATTTTTCGCGCAGCAGGAAGAGTTCGTTACTGAAGTGACCCTTCAGTTGGCTAAGCGCCATCTTGTGGGTTGCCTTGTTGGTAGAGGCGATGAGATCGGCTACTGCCTCTGCCTGCGAGAGGTCCATTTTGCCGTTGAGATAGGCACGACGGGTGTATTCGCCGGGTTCTGCCTGGCGACATCCTACCTCCGTAAAGCGATGGAGAACCTGCTGAAGAATGTACCGGCTGCCGTGACAGGAAATTTCGGTGGAATTCTCACCTGTATAACTGTGGGGTGCACGGAACACGCTCACCAGTACATCATCGATGGTGTTGCCATCCTTATCCTTGATTTCTCCATAATGCAGGGTGTAGGGCTTGGCTTCTTCCAGGGATTTGCCGTTGGCAGACTGGAAGATTTTGTCGGTGAGGGTAATGGCGTCGGAGCCGCTGAGTCGGATGATTCCGATTGCACCGCCAGCTGGGGTTGCCAGGGCGCAGATACATTCTTCTTGATTCTTCATTCTTTCTTGTTTATTTTAAAGCTTTTGCCCTTTCAGGGCGACAGGGTTGTTTGCTGTTTTAACCCAGGGTGTTGCCCTGGGCTAGGAGCTTCTGCCCTTTCAGGGCGTATTGCTGCAATGAACTAGATTCTATCTAATACAACCTTGATGAGGTTGTCGATGGTGCTCTTATAGCCTGTGTTGGCACTGAGGGCACGGCGATTGGCGATGACCATGCAGCAGGTGAGTGCCTTATGGCCTAAGAGGAGAGAAAGACCAGCCAGGGCTGAACTCTCCATCTCAAAGTTGTTGACGCGCAAGCCTTTATACTCGAATGCTTCAATCTTCTGGTTAAGTTCCGGGTCGGCAAGCGGGGCACGGAGCTCTCTGCCCTGAGGACCGTAGAATCCGCCGCAGGCGATGGTGATTCCGCGAACCATATCGTCTCCGGCAATCTGATTGAGTAGTTCCGGGTCGTTGTTCACGCAATATGGATTGCCAATCTGGTCGTTCCACTTCACCTGGCGCTTGAATTCAGCCTCTGTCTCAAGGTCGCAGATTTCGTTGCGGCGGGCATAAAAGTTGATGAGTCCATCGAAACCGATGCTCTTCTGTGAAGCGACGAAGGTTCCGGCAGGACAGTTGAGCTGCAAGCCGCCGCAGGTTCCGATGCGCACGAGGGTGAGGGTGGTGTGCTCCGGTTTTTCGGTGCGGGTAGCGAAGTCGATGTTCTTCAGCGCATCCAGCTCGTTGACCACGATGTCAATATTATCGCATCCTATACCGGTGCTCTGCACGGTGATTCTCTTGCCCTTATATGTACCGGTGATGGTGTGGAATTCGCGGCTGGAAACCTCGCATTCCTGGGTCTCGAAGTGGGATGCTACGAGGGCTACTCTGCCTGGGTCGCCCACAAGGATTACCTTGTCAGCCACCTGCTCCGGGCGCAGATGAAGGTGGAAGCAACTTCCATCCTCATTGATGATGAGTTCTGATTCTGCAAAGTATTTGCTCATAATCTTTATGTTTTGATGGTTATAAATTATTATATGAAGAGATGGGGGAGTTAAAAGGAGTAAAGGAGCTAAAGGAGTTAAGACAACAGTCTTTTGGGCGTAGTTTTAAGCTACATGACAATCGTCTTAACTCCTTAACTCCTTTAATTCCTTAAAATTCCTTTAACTCCTTCCTTACTTCTGAACAGGAATCTTCTTGACGCGGCGCTCATGACGGCCACCCTCGAAGGTAGTAGCGAAGAACTCGTCGAGGATAGCCTCGGCGGTCTTGTTGTCGATGAAACGTCCTGGAAGTACCAATACATTGGCATCATTGTGCTGACGAACGAGATGAGCAATCTCCTTGCACCATGCCAAACCGGCACGTACACCCTGATGCTTGTTCAAAGTCATGGCGATTCCCTCGCCACTGCCGCAAATGCCGATACCTGGATAAACCTCGCCGCTCTCAATGCCTTCGCCGAGTGCATGGCCGAAGTCAGGATAGTCAACACTCGCATCGCTGTATGTACCGTAATCCTTTACAGGATAACCCTTCTTCTCCAAATATTCCAATACGAACTGCTTCAATGGAAAACCTGCATGGTCGCATGCAATACCAACTGTCTTTACTTCCATAATACTTTAAATTTTTAAGTGAAGAAACCTGGGTAAACCCTTATCCTTCACAAGGTTAATATTAAAAGAGTGAAAGGAGTCAGATGCCGGAAATGGAAATCTGCCATCCGGCAAAATCTCCAACTCCAGCTTCCAACTCCTGTTTAGTTTATGCTAATTAAGCTTCAGCCAAGAAAGCCTTTACCTGCTTGTAAACGTTCTCGCCTGTGTAGCCGAGCTTCTCATCGAGCACCTTGTAAGGAGCAGAGAAACCGAAGCTCTCCATGCCCCAAACCTTACCGTTGGCGCCTACGAGACCCTGGAGTGTTACAGGAAGACCAGCAGTCATACCGAAGATCTTAGCGTTCTTTGGCAATACGCTCTCCTGATACTCCTTGCTCTGACCACGGAACAAGCCCTCTGATGGAGCACTTACCACGCGAACCTTGATGCCATCGGCACGCAAAGCCTCGCAACCAGCCTCCAATGTAGAAACCTCAGAACCGCTTGCTACGAGGATAACGTCTGGATTCTCGTCGCTGCCTGCTACGATGTAAGCACCCTTAGCAGCCTGCTCGTAGTCTGTACCCTCTGGCAACTTAGCGATGCCCTGTCGAGAGAAGATGAGCGCTGTAGGAGTCTCAACATTCTCCATAGCGATCTTCCAGCAAACTGTAGTCTCGTCAGCATCAGCTGGACGGAATACGCGAACGCTGTCCTTGCCTGCGTGGTTCTTCAACTTCTCCATCAAGCGGATCTGTGCCTCCTGCTCAACTGGCTCGTGAGTAGGTCCGTCCTCACCAACGCGGAATGCATCGTGAGTCCAGATGAACTTAACAGGAACCTGCATCAGGGCAGCGAGACGAACAGCTGGCTTCATATAATCAGAGAATACGAAGAATGTACCCATTGCTGCAACCACACCGCCGTGGAGCATCATACCGATACACATATCAGCCATTGTCAACTCAGCAACACCTGCCTGGAAGAAAGCACCTGAGAAATCACCACGAACGATGCTCTTGGTCTTCTTCAAGAAACCGTCTGTCTTATCTGAGTTAGAAAGGTCAGCAGATGCACAGATCATATTAGGAACCTGCTCTGCCAAAACACCGAGACAAGCAGCAGAGGCAGCACGAGTAGCTGAACCAGCCTTCTGCTCAACCTTGCTCCAATCTACCTTAGGAGCCTTGCCGCTGAACCACTCGTCCATCTGAGCAGCCTTCTCTGGGTTAGCCTTGCGCCACTCAGCCTCTGCAGCCTTGCGCTCAGCAACGATCTTCTTCAACTCCTCAGCACGCTTAGCGTAGATCTCCTTTACATCGTCGAAGATAACGAATGCATTCTCGGGATCACCACCGAGGTGCTTGATTGTATTGACGTAAGCGTCGCCACCGAGAGGAGCACCATGAGTATTGATGCAAGCCTCGTAGCTTGTGCCGTCTGCGCGGAGAGCACCCTTACCCATTACGGTCTTACCGATGATGAGGGTAGGGCGATCCTGCTCCTTCTGGGCAGCATCGAGAGCCTCACGAATCTGAGCTACGTCGTTACCGTTGATCTTGATGACATTCCAGCCCCAAGCCTTGTACTTCATCTCTGTATCCTCGTTCATTACAACGCCACACTCTGTAGAGAGCTGGATGTCGTTAGAATCGTAGAACATGATAAGGTTGTTCAAACCGAGGTTGCCGGCGATACGACCTACACCCTGAGAGATTTCCTCCTCTACAGCACCATCAGAAATGTATGCGTAGATCTTGTGCTGCATCATGGTTGAACCCAGACGAGCCTCAAGGAACTTCTCGGCAACAGCTGCACCAGCTGCGAGGGCGTGACCCTGACCGAGAGGACCTGATGAGTTCTCGATACCACGCTGAAGATCGAGCTCTGGGTGACCTGGAGTTACAGAACCCCACTGGCGGAACTGCTTGAGGTCTTCCATTGAGAAGAAACCACGCAAAGCCAAACCAGCATAGAGCATTGGGCTCATGTGACCTGGGTCGAGGAAGAAGCGGTCGCGGCCAGTCCATGTTGGATCTGCTGGATCATAAACCAGGTACTCTGAGAAGAGTACGTTGATGAAGTCAGAACCACCCATAGCACCACCTGGGTGACCAGAGTTTGCCTTTTCTACCATTGAAGCAGCCAAGATACGGATATTATCTGCTGCATGATTCATTACTTTAATGTCGTTCATCATACAATTGTATTTAATGTTATTGTTATTGTTTTTCTGCTGAAACGTTCCGCCCTCTTCCTGTTTAGGCCGAAAGAGGGCTGAAACTGATTGCTTATCAGCCTCTTGCGGAGAAGAGAACTGATGATGTAAGCAATTTACCCTACAAAAGTACTATTTTATTTTCAAAACTACGATAGATTTTGCAGGAATTTTCACTTTCAAGGTGCTTTTCTTCAATTTTGCATCCTTGAATGTTGCTGGCTTCACTACATTCGGGTGCTCGAAATCATTGAAATCGCTCACCTTCTTGCAGGTAAGAATCTCACCTGCCACTGTCTTTGGAGCCTTCAGTCCATCGAGGCTGAACACTACCTCCTGAGCCTTATCGAGGCTTACGTTGGCGAGTGAAACCACTACGGTGCCGTCTGCCTTCTTGGCAGCTGATGTAGAAACCACTGGAATCTTTCTGCCGTCCTTGGCGTGAACATCGCCACGGACATCCATAGAATCGCACTTCACGTCCATAGGGAGATAGGTTGCATCCTGGAAGTCCTTGTACATCTTGAACACGTGGTAGGTTGGAGTGAGAACCATGTGACCGGTGCCCTTGGTGTCGGTGAGGATCATAGACTGGAGCACGTTTACCACCTGGGCGATGTTTGCCATCTTGATGCGGTCGGCGTGACGGTGGAACACATTGAGTGTGAGGGCTGCCACGAAAGCATCGCGCATGCAGTTCTGCTGATAGAGGTGACCCTTGATGGTTCCTGGTTCCTCATCCCACCAGGTTCCCCATTCATCTACGAGCAGACCGATCTGCTTCTTAGGGTCAGCCTTGTCCATGATGGCTTCGTGCTTCTTGATCACGTCTTCAATGCCGAGGCATTTGCCCATGGTCCAGTAGTAGTCGTCGTTGCTGAACTTGGTAGCCGAACCCTTGCTGCCGTCCCATCCGGTTACTGTATAATAATGTAGGGAGATTCCGTTGGCACGGTGACCTACACGGTCCATCAGCACCTTGGTCCAGTTGTAATCATAGTCGCTGGCTCCTGATGCAATCTTGTAGAGCTCGTTGCCATCATAGTTGCGGCAATATACGGAGTAACGGCGGAAGAGGTCAGAGTAGTACTCTGGGCGCATGTTTCCACCGCATCCCCAGCTCTCGTTGCCCACTCCGAGGTATTTCACCTTCCATGCCTTGTCGCGTCCGTTCTTTCGGCGGAGCTTTGCCATCGGAGTATCGCCGTCGCTGGTCATGTATTCTACCCATTTAGCCAGTTCCTCTACCGTTCCCGAACCTACGTTACCGCTGATGTAAGGCTCGCAGCCCAGCATCTCGCAGAGATTCAGAAACTCGTGGGTTCCGAAGGAGTTGTCCTCGATGGTTCCTCCCCAGTTGTTGTTCTGCATCTTAGGGCGATTCTCACGCGGACCGATTCCGTCCATCCAGTGGTATTCGTCGGCGAAGCATCCTCCAGGCCATCTTAAAACTGGCACTTTCAAGTCCTTGAGAGCTTGGAGCACGTCGTTGCGGTAACCCTGGGTGTTAGGAATGTTTGACTCCGGACCTACCCACAGTCCACCATAGATACAGCTACCGAGATGCTCAGCAAACTGTCCGTAGATTTCACGGTTGATTTTCTGAGTTCCCTGGTTCGCATGGATAGTTCCTGTTACATCCTGAGCCTGAACTGAGAATGCAACCGCTGTAGATAAGAGTGTGGTTGCAAAGAGTTTATTCATCATTCTTATAAGTTTAAATTTTTATTAACTTTTAGAATAATACGTTTGTGGAGGCTAATTCCCCCCACAAACGTATTGCTATTTTGTTGCTGAGTCCACTTAAAAGTTAGTTCTTGTTCTCTACAGCTGCCTTTTCGATGGCAAGACCAGCCTTGTAGGTTTCGATGTACTTGTCGAATCCAGCTACGTCTTCTGCTGTAGGTGCGATTTCTACACCTGTATTGCCGGCAAATACCTTCTGGTCGAGATAATCAGCCAGGCTCAACTTCTCTGCATTGTTTACGAGATAGCCTGCGAGCAGGGCAATACCCCAAGCACCACCTTCGCCTGCAGTCTCCATGACAGAGATAGGGGAGTTGATGGCTGCTGCAAGAATGCGCTGACCTACACCCTTGGTCTTGAACAAACCGCCATGACCGGTGATGCGGTCCACCTGCACCTTCTCGTCCTTGAACAATACATCGTTACCAATCTTCAATACGGCTACTGAAGCGTAGAGGTTGGCGCGCATGAAATTGGCGAGGTTGAAGTGGTCGTTGGCAGAACGTACGAACATTGGGCGACCCTCAGCAAGACCGGTTACAGGCTCACCTGAGATGTAGTTGTAAGCAATCAAGCCACCGCAATCAGCATCGCCCTCAAGAGCGTGGTTGTAGAGCTTGCCGAATACCTCATTCATATCTACCGGAACACCGAGCAACTCCTGATACTGCTTGAACAAACCAACCCAAGCGTTGAGGTCGGAAGTACAGTTGTTGCAGTGAACCATGGCTACAGGACTGCCGTCTGGAGTTGTCACCATATCAATGACTTCGTAAGGTTTGCTCAAGGCTTTCTCCAATACAATCATAGAGAAAGATGAAGTACCTGCACTTACGTTACCAGTGCGCTGACGAACAGCGTTGGTAGCTACCATGCCCGTACCAGCATCACCCTCTGGAGGACAGAGAGGAGTACCAGCCTGGAGTGTGCCAGATGGGTCGAGCTTCTTCGCTCCTTCCTCGGTAAGAACACCTGCATCTTCACCTGCGTTCAAAACCTCTGGGAGGATGTCGAGAATCTTCCAGCCCAGGTTCTTAGGCTCGATGAGCTTGTCGAACTTAGCCACCATCTCAGCATCGTAGTTGTTGGTGTTGGAATCGATAGGGAGCATACCTGATGCGTCGCCTACGCCCAGAACCTTCTTGCCAGTGAGCTGCCAGTGGATGTAACCGGCGAGCGTGGTGAGGAAGTCAATCTTATTGATGTGTTCCTCGCCGTTGAGGATAGCCTGGTAAACGTGAGAGATGCTCCAACGCAATGGGATGTTGAAGTGGAAGAGCTCTGAAAGCTCGGCTGCTGCCTGTGCTGTGTTGGTGTTACGCCAGGTGCGGAAAGGAACGAGGATGTTCTCATCCTTGCCGAAAGCCATGTAGCCGTGCATCATCGCAGAAATACCGATGGCAGCCAACTGCTTGATTTCGCAGTCGTACTCAGCCTTCACGTTCTTGCGGAGGTCAGCGTAGCAATCCTGCAAACCTTTCCAGATGGTGTCGATGCTGTAAGTCCACAAGCCATCAACCAACTGGTTTTCCCACTCAAAGCTACCCTGTGCGATAGGGTTGTTGTCGGTGTCAATCAAGACAGCCTTGATTCGGGTAGAGCCAAACTCGATACCGAGAATTGCCTTACCTGATTCTATAATAGTTTTTGCGCTCATTTCTTATAATACATTAAAAATTATCTCAACGCCTTGTTGAGCATATAATAAATCTCGTTGTTGCGGAGCTGCTGCTTGAAGCTGCTGATAGTTGTGTTCTTGTCGATGTTGACGAACTCAATACCCAGGATCTCGCAGAAGTCCTCCCAGTACTCAGCAGTGATGTCGTAAGAGAATGCACTGTGGTGAGTACCACCAGCGAGGATCCAAGCACCTGCACCAATCTCGAAGGTTGGCTGTGGAACCCAGAGAGCTGAAGCTACAGGGAGCTTAGGCATTGCCTTTGGCTCGATGCACTCTACCTCACTTGCGATGAGACGGAAACGGTTGCCGAGGTCAACTACTGTTGCCTTAACACCCTTACCTGTCTTAGATGTGAATACGAGGCGAGCTGTCTGCTGCTTGCGGATACCGATGCCGAGGAAGTGAACCTCGAGCTTTGGCTTGTCTGTTGCAATCAATGGGCAAACCTCGAGCATGTGGCTCTGGAGGCTAGATGTGCGGTCGGCAGCGAAGTTGAGAGTGTAGTCCTCGAGGAATGAGCAACCCTTCTCCAAGCCCTGGTTCATTACCCAGAGTGTGCGGAAGAGGCAAGCTGTCTTCCAGTCACCCTCTGCACCGAAACCGTAACCCTCTGCCATCAGGCGCTGTGAAGCCAAACCAGGAATCTGGTCGAAACCGCAGAAGTTAGGATCGTCGATGTCTGCATCGCCGAGGTCATCGAAGTTGGTTGTGAATGCTACTGCATTCTCATCCTTCAAAACGCGGCGGAGAGCGATTTCAGCCTTAGCAGCGTTCTTCACCTTCTCCCAGTAAACTTCCTCGCCAGACTCATCGATCTTGATGGTGTATTCCTTCTTGTACTCCTCAACGAGAGCATCAGCCTCTGCATCAGTTACCTTCTTGAAGTACTCCATGAGTGAAGATACTGGGTAGTAATCTACGTGGTAACCCATGCGCTGCTCGAACTCTACGCGGTCGCCATCTGTTACGGCTACATTGTTCATGTTCATACCGAACATGAGGCAGCGTACGTTGTGAGCATCAGCAACACCTGCAGCTACGCGAGCCCATGTAGCAATCTGCTTCTGAGCCTCTTCGCTCTTCCAGTAACCTACAACTACCTTTCTAGGGATGCGCATACGGGTGCAGATGTGACCGAACTCGATGTCGCCGTGAGCAGACTGGTTGAGGTTCATGAAGTCCATGTCGATAGAATCCCAAGGGAGTTCTGCGTTATACTGAGTGTGGAAGTGGAGGAGAGGCTTCTCGAGAGCCTGCAAGCCCTTGATCCACATCTTAGCAGGTGAGAAGGTGTGCATCCATGTGATGATACCTACGCACTTAGCGTCGTTGTTGGCAGCCTTCATCACAGCCTCTACCTCTGCAGAAGAGTTAGCTGTGCCCTTGTAAACTACCTTGATTGGAATGATGCCACTGTTGTTCAGACCATCTACCATGTCCTTTGAGTGACCATCTACTATCTTAACTGTCTCGCCTCCGTAAAGAAGCTGTGCACCAGTTACAAACCATACTTCTAAATTCTCAAATGCTTTAATCATGATTGTTTGTTGTTTTTAAATATTGTGTTATTGAAAATCTTTTTTATTCTTCTGTCAGCATCAATCTCATTCGGAGATTAGTGCTTCTTCTGTCCGTAGTAAGCGTTAGGACCGTGCTTGCGGTTGAAGTGCTTCTCTACGAGCAATGGGTTCATAGTGGTGTTTGGATTCACGCTGAAAGAGATGAACGCCATCTTTGCCACCTGCTCGGCTACCACTGCGTGATAGACAGCCTGGTCAGGATCCTTACCCCATGTGAAAGGACCGTGGTTCTTTACCAGTACGCCTGGAGTGTGAACCGGGTTGATATTGTCTTTCTTGAATCTGTCAACGATGACTACACCTGTATTGTGCTCATACTCGGCCATCATATCCTCTGTCATTGCATCGGTGCAAGGAATGCAGTCGTGGAAATAGTCTGCGTGGGTAGTACCGATGTTAGGGATGTCCAATCCTGCCTGAGCCCAGGCTGTAGCGTAGGTAGAGTGGGTGTGAACCACGCCGCCCAACTCTGGGAATGCACGGTAGAGAACCAGGTGGGTAGGAGTATCTGAAGATGGATTCAGGTCGCCTTCAACAACCTTGCCGGTCTCCAGGTCAACTACTACCATATCGCTCGCCTTCATGGTGTCGTAGTCAACACCTGATGGCTTGATGACAACCAGACCCTTCTCACGGTCGATTCCGCTTACATTTCCCCATGTAAAGAGCACGAGATTGTGCTTCACCAGGTCAAGGTTTGCCTTGAACACTTTTTCTTTTAATTCTTCTAACATAATATATTTCGTTAAAGTTATTTATTTTCTATTTCAAGATGAACGATGGGTCTTCCTCGTATGCTTTCTTGTTGAAGCGGTAGAGGGCGGCGCCTCGTTTCGAAGTAACCTTGTCGATGAGTTCTGTCTTCTCGATAAAGTCAATATCCTTCACGCGCTTGCGGAAGTTGCGCTTGTCAATCTCTTCTCCCATCACAGCCTCGAACACGTGCTGAAGCTGAGTCAGCGTAAAGAGGTCGGGGAGGAGCTTGAAGCTCAGTGGTTCATGATTGATGCGACGACGGATCTGACAGATGGCGTCGTGAATCATGGTGCGGTGGTCGGAATAGAGTTCTGGAAGTTCGTTCAGACTTACCCATTCCAGACCGTGTTCGATGCGGAGACTATCATCGTAATCTACCACATTGATGAGGGCGCAATAGGCGATGGAGATTACTCGCTCACCTGGGTCACGGTCGATTCTGCCGAATGCACCCACTTGTCTTATATAGAGGTTCTTCATTCCAGTAAGATCCAGGATGACTCTGTTTGCAGCGTCCTCTAGATTTTCGTTGGCTCCAACGAAACCACCATAGAGTGACCATTCGCCGCGTCCCGGGTCCATCTTTCGTTTGCCTATCAGTACCTGAAGGTTATTGCCGTTAAATCCGAAGATAATGCAATCCACGGAAACCAGAACCTTGGGGTATTCGTTATAAAACTGCGTCATGGTCATGTTGATTTTTGATGTTAAGATTCAATGAATTTGATTGATAGTTTTGTTTACTTCAGCTTATGGCTGCGCTTCTGAATACTCTTCTGACTGAGTTTCTAAAAGGGAGCCTTGTCGCCAAAGAGTTTCTTTAGGGAAGTTGGGAGTCAGAAGGAGAAGAAAGGAACCTGCTAACTATTACACACTAAAGGAAAATTCCATCCTTTCAGCTTCTAACTCCTAACTTTTTCTATATTTTACCAGTTCTATATTTTACCAGAAGTAAGCGTAGAATGCAGCGCAGAGGCCGATTACTACGATTGTACCAATAATATCGAACGCACCCCAGCTCTCGCGGATAGACTTCTTGAAGTCGGATGTGAAGGTGATTGCCTCTACCTGCTCCTTGCTTGGGGCTGGAGTGAAGCAGCTCACTACTACCATGAAGATGATGAGGAAGATGAGCAGCCAGCACTCGAATACGAGCCAGTTGGTCTGCCAGAACCATGCGGTGTAATCCCAGAACGCACCATCCATTGTTGCCTTACCAGTATCGGTAATGACGTTGGTAACGAGGCGGAGCATACCGATGAGGAAACCGGTGATCATGGTGTACTCACCTGCCTTTGGAGTAATCTTCTTGAAGAAAATACCCATCGCAAATACTGCTACCATGGCTGGAGCCAGGAGTGACTGGATTCCCTGGAGGTAGTTGTAAAGGGTGTCCATCTTCATCATGATTGGCAACCAGGCAAAACCGAGAATTACAACTACTACGGTAGCGATACGGCCAACGAGTACGTAGTGAGCCTCAGACATTCCCTTCTTCAATGGCTTGTAGAAGTCCTCGGTGAAGAGGGTAGCACAGCTGTTGAAGAATGCTGCCAATGAAGCAACGAGTGCGCAGATGAAACCGATGGTTACGATTCCCTTGATACCTGCAGGAAGCACGGTCTTTACCATGATGGCGAAGGCTGCATCAGTCTCGTTCATCTGGATTGCGCCCTTCTGAGCCAAGGCTGCTGCAATCATACCTGGAATGAGGAACATGAAGCAAGGGAGAACCTTGAAGAAACCGGCTGCGATAGTACCGCGGCGGGCACGCTTCATAACTTCTACGTTGCTTTCGCCAGGAACCTGACCGAGTACACGCTGAACGATATGCTGGTCAGTACACCAGTACCAGAAACCAATGATGGTTGCACCGATGAATACTACGAAACCTGGATACTCCTGATACATTGAGTCACCTGCCTCCCAGTGGAACATGTGGGTTGTTCCGTAGCCGTTGTTCAACTTGCCGCAGTAGTCCATCATATCTGCCCAACCTGCAGAGACGCTTCCACCACCGAGGGTAGAGAGACCGAGGAAGAGCACGAGGAATGAACCGATGACGAGAATAGGAGTCTGGATGGTTGACAATGTCATCACACCCTTCATACCACCGAATACGGTGAAGATGGTGGTGAGGATAATCAAACCGATAGCACCTGCCCAGAAGTTCAAGCCCCAGAGATACTCGAAGAAAATTCCACCTGTAAGTGCAGTAACGCTCACCTTGGTGAGGATGTAAGCTACGAGTGTGATGATAGAGAGCCATGAACCTGTACGCTGAGTATAGCGGAACTTCAGGAAGTCAGGCATGGTGATGATCTTACCCATCTTGTTGATGAGCAACTGATAGAAAGGTACGAACAACCAACCGAGGATGAGGATCATCCAACCCTGCATCTCCCAGTGAGCCATACCTACACCGCTCTTGGCGCCAGTACCAGCAAGACCCACGAGGTGCTCTGAACCGATGTTGGCTGCGAAGATAGCCATACCGATTACATACCATGGCTCGCCCTTACCGAAGAGGTAAGCAGAAGAGTCTTCGCCCTTCTGAGCCTTTCTGTCTTTCACAATCGCATGCCAGACAGCCCAGATTACGCCGATTACACCAATGGCGAGTACTGTCCAATCAAGCCATACGAATTCTGTTGAATTCCAATTCATAATTACTATAAGATCGTTTGTTTATTTATTATTGTTTATTCTTTCTTTTATTGGATGCTTAATCCTATGGAGTTCGGCGGATTTCAATCCGCCGAATAGCCTTGGGTCTCGGCGGATTTGCAATCCGCCGCTTTGCCATTCCTTACTTCTTGACGCTGAACTTGTAAGCGAGGTGAGAGTAGTACTTCTCTCCTGGCTTCAAGGTTGCATCTGTCCATCCCTTTACACCCTGGGCAATCTTGGTTGGTGAATCAGGATACTTCTGGCTCTCGAAGCAGACGCTCACGTGCTTAGGATACTTGATTCCATGCTTGCAGGCAATACCTGTGCCCTGGAAGTTACCTGTATAAACCTGGATTCCTGGCTCATTGGTGAAGACTTCAAGGAGGATTCCGCTCTTTGGAGAGTAGAGGCTTGCGCAGACGGTCTTGTCGTCGCCCTTGCCATCCTTATAGGTGTTCAGACACCAGTTGTGGTCGTAACCTGTAGCGTTCTTGATCTGGTCGAAGCTGTAATCTACCTTCTTGCCAATCTCGGTAGGAGTGCGGAAGTCCATTGGAGTTCCTTCTACGTCCTTGATTTCACCTGTTGGAATATAGAGTGAATCTGCAGGTGTGAACTTATCAGCATTGATGTACATTACCTGGTCGAAACCTTCCTTGGATGGATCGCCATTCAAGTTGAAGTAACTGTGGTTGGTCATGTTAACCACGGTCTCCTTATCGGTTGTAGCACCAAACTCGATGTCGAGTGTATTGTTGCTCTTTACCGTATATTTTGCTGTTGCAGTAACATTGCCAGGGAAGCCATTCTCGCCATCCTTTGCCTGGATAGTGAAGGTTACAGAAGAATCATTCTTCTCTGTAATGTCGTAAACCTGGTTCAACCAACCGGTAGTACCACCGCCGTGAAGACAGTTGCCATTGTCGTTTGGCTTCAGATTATATGTTTTGCCTGCAAGAGTCAACTTGGAGTCCTTGATACGGTTGGCGTAACGGCCTACTGATGATCCGTAATCAGAAGGAGAGTTGAGGGTGTCTGCATACTGGTGGATGTTGTCGTAGCCGAGCACTACATCTGTAGGCTTGCCATCCTTGTCAGGAACAGAGATGGAAACTACACGACCACCATAGTTGGTGAGGCAAACCTCCATGCCGTTGGCATTCTTGAGGGTAACTAACTCAGTCTTCTTGCCCAAAACAGTAGAATCGAAGTCTGCTGGATTCAAGCCTGACTGTGTTAAACTAGCATTGCTGCTTGAAGAACATGCTGAGAGGGTAGCGACTGCTGCGAAACCAACTCCCATAAAAAGGTTCTTTACGTTGTTCATTTCTAGGTTGCTTTTAATGTTGTTTACTAATTTTGGGTGTAAAATTACAATTTTATTTTGAAACCACAATACTTTTCCCTAACTTTTTTTCTTCTATAGTGTGTTTTTAACACTATTTGCATCAAAGCCCCCTCTTTTCTGCTGTTTTTCCCATGTTTTTTGTCTTTTTCTGTGTTTTATGATAGGGGAGTGTCATTAAGGTCAGTGTCATTAAGTGTCATTAAGCTTTTTCGGTCATTTCCGCCCGTAAGCTCCACGCGCCCTGAAAAGGGCAAAAGCTTTCAAGTCGTGACAATATCTTATAACGAAAAAACTGCAGCTGGCAAACACCAACTGCAGTTCCTTTATATTATAATAATGTGTATCTATTAGCAAACCTTGTGAGAACCCTCAGAGATAACTACTGGATAAACCTCAGGTGCGTGACCATACTTAGCTGTGAACTTAGCTGTAACATCCTCAACGAACTTGTCGTAGATGTCGTCCTTAACCAAGTTGATGGTGCAGCCACCGAAGCCACCACCCATGATACGGCTACCAGTAACACCATTCTCCTTGGCAACATCATTCAAGAAGTCGAGCTCCTCGCAACTTACCTCGTATTCCTTGCTCAAACCGTGGTGAGTCTCATACATCTTCTGACCTACAGTCTCGTAGTCACCCTTCTGAAGAGCATCGCAGACTGCCAATACGCGGTCCTTCTCGCCCAATACGAAGTGAGCGCGGCTGTAATCCTCTTCGCCTACCTCAGCGCGAACCTCTTCCAACTGCTCCCATGTGCAATCGCGGAGAGTCTCGAACTTAGCCTCTGGGTGCTTGGCAGCGATGTGCTTAACCACATTCTCGCAAGAGTTGCGGCGGTCGTTGTATGGAGAACCTGCCAACTCGTGCTTAACCTTAGAGTTAACCAGGCAGAGCTTGTAACCCTTAGGCTCGAATGGGAAGTACTCGAACTCACGGCTGTTGCAGTCGAGGCGCATCAACTTGCCCTCCTTGCCGAATACAGAAGCAAACTGGTCCATAATACCGCAGTTTACACCTACGTACTTGTGCTCAGTAGCCTGACCAGCGAGAACGAGATCCCACTTAGAAACCTTGTTGTCACCGAAGAGATCGTTCAAAGCGAAAGCGAAGCAGCTCTCAAGAGCAGCAGAAGAAGACATACCTGCACCGAGAGGCACGTCGCCATAGAATGCAGCATTGAAGCCCTTTACATCAACACCCAGCGCCTTCATCTCCTGGCAGATACCGTAGATGTAGCGTGCCCAAGATGCGCGAGGACCCTCTGGGTCGTTTACCTTGAACTCTACACGGTCCTTCAAGTCGATAGAGTAGAGCATCACTGTCTCTGTTCCGTTAGGACGGATCTCAGCCATAATACCCTTATCTACTGCACCTGGGAATACGAATCCACCATTATAATCTGTGTGTTCGCCAATCAGGTTAATACGACCTGGTGACATATAGATGTTACCTGTTTTGCCATCAAAGTGCTTGATGAAACGGCTTCTTACTTTTTCGATATCCATAATTGTTGTTGTTTAAAAAGTTATTATTAAAGATTTGATTATAAATTAGTTATTCCCGGATAAATCAAGTTTTGCTTCACCCGGGAATAGATTTTTCCGGAAATTACTCTACAGGGATGTCCTTGTTGACATTCTTGCAACCTGCGAGCGCATAGAAAAGAATGTATGCGATCATGGCGATGATAACCCAGTAAGATGCGATAGGGCCAGCAGCCTTAGCAACTGCATCCTGGATGAGAGGCATAACGCCACCACCAACTACCATCATCATGAAGATACCTGATGCCTGAGCTGTGTATTTGCCAAGACCCTCAACGGCAAGGTTGAAGATTCCACCCCACATGATAGAAGTACACAAACCGCAGATGGCGATGAGCACACACTTGGTAGGGATTGTAAATGCTACAACGCCAGTACCGTGGTCGTCGAGCTTGAGAAGGCTTGCAATCTCAGAATCACCTGCCAAAGAGAAGTTCAATGTGTTTGCCTCTGGCAAGAAGATGGCTGTGAGCAACAGGAGGATAGCTACTGTTGATACTACTGTCATCTGTGTCTTGGTAGAAACGGCACCGCTGATGAATGAGCTGAGGAATCGGCCGCACATCATAAGCAACCAGTAAACTGCTGCGAAAGCACCACCTACAGAAGCTGCACCTGTGAAGTCCATGCTACTGATGTAGAAGATAAGCTGAGCTGGAATACCAATCTCAACACCTACATAGAAGAAGATACCGATGACACCGAGTACGCAGTGACGGAAAGACCAAGGACTGTGGTCGTACTGCACGTTTTCCTTCTTGATGTTTGGCTCAGGAATAGCTACGAACCAGATGATGAAGAAGGCTGCGATGAATACTGCCATACCGATGAAGAGGAGAGGAGCAACGTCGCTCATACTGGTGTTGGCTGTAACAGTACCTACGAGCACACCTGCCAGCAATGGCGTAAGAGTACCACTCAATGAGTTCAATGTACCACCAATCTGAATGAGCTGGTTACCACGGTTACCACCGCCACCGAGCAAGTTCAACATTGGGTTTACCACCGTGTTAAGCATACATACGCAGAAACCGCAGATGAATGCACCCAACAGATAAATGATGAGGTTGAGGCAAACTGCGCCAGAGCTGAGTGTGAATACTGGGATGTCGTCACCGAAGATGCTTGATAAGTACTGGATCATTAAACCGATTGTACCGACTGCAAGTGCGATGAGAGCTGTTTTCTTGTAACCCTTGTTTTCGATCATCTTACCTGCAGGAATACCCATAAAGAGGTAAGCGGCGAAGTTCATGAAGTTACCCATCATGGCTGCCCAAGAGTACTTGAAGCCCCAGATGTTGCCAAAAGGTGCTCCCATGTTAGTTACGAACGAGATCATTGCAAAGATAAAACACATCGTGATGATTGCAATGACACGACCGTTGTTGTTTCCATTGTTTTGTTCCATTGTTTAAACTTGATAGTTGATATTGTTATTATTTAATGTTTATTCTAGTCAGAATTTTACCGCAAAAAGGAGTGGCTGCCTTGAAGTTCTCTTTCAGAGGCAGCAACTCCTATCTGATTATTAGTGATTTATCTTATTTCTCTACACCAAACTTGTAGATGGTCTTCTGGGTGTAGGTCTCACCTGGACACAATTTGCAGCTTGGGAAGTAAGGGTGGTTAGGTGTGTCAGGGAACTTCTGTGCCTCGAAGCATACTGCGCTGCGGCGTGGGAAGGTTGCACCATGCTGACCCTTGATGCCTGCCAGGAAGTTACCTGTGTACATCTGCAGACCTGGCTCTGTGGTGTAAACCTCCATGGTGCGGCAGCTTACAGGATCCTTGATGCGAGCAGCAAAGCTCAACTCGCCCTCTTCCTTCTTGTTCAATACATAGTTATGGTCGTAACCAGAACCATTCTTTATCTGTTCATTATCTGCATTGATGTCCTGTCCGATTGGCTTTGGAGTGCGGAAATCGAATGGAGTACCCTCTACCTTCAAGATCTCACCTGTAGGGATAGATGTCTCATCTATAGGGAGATAGTAGTCTGCGTTAACCTGACAGATGATGTTGTCAACTGTTGGGGTAGGGTTAGCAATACCCTGGATTGAGAAGAATGCATGGTGAGTGAGGTTGCAGATGGTCATCTTGTTGGTGGTTGCCTGATACTTGATGACGAACTCGTTGTCGTCTGTCAAGGTATAAGCCACCCAGACGGTCAATTCTCCTGAGAAACCTTCCTCGCCGTATGGGCTGGTGTACTTCAGGACGACTGCGTTGTCGCTCATGCGGGTAGCATCCCAAACATGTGCGTGGAATCCAGTAGGACCTCCATGCAAGTGGTTCTTGCCATCGTTGCATGCTAACTGGTACTCCTTGCCATGAAGAGTAAACTTACCTTCTTTAATACGGTTACCGTATCGACCGATGAGGACGCTCAAGAAAGGCTCAGGTGAGTTGATGACGTCCTGGATGTTGTCGTGACCCTGAATGAGGTTGGCATAGTTGCCGTCCTTGTCTGGCATCATGATGGCTACAACAGCACCACCGTAGTTCGTCACAGCAACCTCGTTGCCCTGATTGTTTCTCAACACGAAGAGATCAGTCTTCTTTCCCTGTACTGTGGTCTGAAAATCTTCTCTTTTCAAACCACACTTGTTAACTGGTTCTGTATTCATAATATGTCATTTTTTTAGTTACTCTACTTTAGAGTTCCAAAGTAATCTACTGCAAAGTAACTAAAAAAAAATGAATGTGACAAATTATTTAGCAATTATTTGATTTAAAAAAACTAAAAATTTCTAGGAGAGTAAATCTGCCACCACATAACTGGAACCGCCAACGAAGACAAAATCGTCTTTTTCTGCATTTTTTAGAGCAGCGTTATATGCTTCTTTTACAGAATGATATGTCTCTCCGTGTAAGCCTAACTTTAATGCAAGTTCGCTCAATTTCTCTACAGGGATGGCTCTTTTGGTAGAAGGTTGCGTCCAGTAGTACTTTACCCGATTTTCCAGCTTTTCCTTCAATAGTTGTAATACGTGCACCACATCTTTGTCATCCACCATGCCGAAAACGATGTGCTTGGTCTCGGCTTTTACGGAGTTGATCTGGGGTGCAAGGTAGTTCCAGCCGGCGAGATTATGGCCCGTATCGCAGATGGTGAAGGGAGCGTCATTGAGCTTTTCCCATCTTCCGCGCAGACCAGTCAGTTCGCATACGTGGGCGAATCCTTCACGGATGGCTTCATCACTGATCGCGAGTTTCTGGCGCAGTATATGAAGTGCAGTCAGGATTGTCTTCTTGTTGCGCTCCTGATAGGAACCCTTGAGCTCCATCTCTACATCGCAGGTTTCGCTGCTTTCCAGATGATCTGCGTCGAAGTCCTGGGCGAAAAGAATCGGTGCATTCTCAGACTTCGCCTTCTTCTCGAATACGGTTCGGGTCTCCGGGAGGTATTCTCCAATGACTACAGGAACGCCCGGCTTGATGATTCCTGCCTTTTCACCGGCAATCTCGGCAAGAGTGTTGCCCAAGAACTGGGTGTGGTCGAAGCTGATGTTGGTGATGATGGAAAGGATTGGGGTGATGATGTTGGTGCAGTCGAGTCTTCCGCCCAGTCCCACCTCGATGACCGCATAATCCACCTTCTGCTCTGCAAAGTATTTCAGTGCCATGGCAGTGGTGAGTTCGAAGAAGGATGGATGAAGTGGTTCGAAGAAGGTACGGTTCTCTTCAACGAAGTCAATGACATACTGCTCTGGAACACATTCGCCGTTCACTCGGATACGTTCTCTGAAATCTACCAGATGGGGAGAGGTGTAGAGCCCTACCTTGTAACCCTGGCTCTGAAGAATGGCAGCAAGGGTATGGGAGCTGGATCCTTTGCCGTTGGTTCCGGCTATGTGGATGGTCTTGTATTTCTGATGAGGGTGACCAAAGTGATCATCCAGGGCGAATGTGGTCTGCAAGCCTGGCTTGTAACCCTTCGCTCCGATTTTCTCAAAGACAGGAGTACTGTTGAAGAGATATTCTGTTGTTTCTTGATAATTCATTTCCTATATATATAATAATGTGTATAAACAAAAAGAGGCAATCCCAACACCGGCGTCAGCCAATGATTGAGATTGCCAGTAATCTTTTGTTTGTCTAGAAAGATATTGTTCTCTAGAAATCACTTTCTCCTCATAATGGGAGAGAGTTATTTATTGAAGAGATTCTTGATGCTGTCGAAGAGAGACTTCTTGGTAGCCTTGTCGGCCTGGAAGTTCTCGCGCTCCTTGAACTTCTTCACCAGTTCCTTCTCCTCCTTGTTCAGCGTCTTAGGAATATAGACAGTGATGTTCACGATGATGTCTCCTTTTCCGTAACCGTATCCCTGGATGGCTGGCATTCCCTTGCCACGAAGGCGAACCTGTTTGCCCGGCTGGGTGCCCGGTTCAATCTTGATGGTGGTCTTTCCCTCCAATGTAGGGATTTCTACCTCACCACCGAGAACGGCTGTAGAGAAGTCGAGTACGAGATTGTAGTAGAGATCCTTGTCCTTACGCTCAAAGTTCTCACTCTTTTCTACACGTACAATCACCTGAAGATCGCCGTTTACGCCATTGTGCTTGCCGGCGCCTCCCTTTCCAGGAACTGTTACAACCATTCCGTCATCAACACCAGCTGGGATGTTGATCTCTACAACCTCCTCGCCAGTTACGATTCCGTCGCCGCCGCAAGCTTTACACTTGTTCTTGATAATGTGACCTTCGCCGCCGCAAGTAGGGCAGGCAGCCTGGGTCTGCATCGTACCGAACATAGAGCGGACAGTGCGAACGGTGTAACCTGTTCCGTGACAGGTAGGGCAGGTCTCTGGCTGAGAACCACTCTCGCATCCTGTACCATGGCAAGAAGAACATGGAACGTCCTTGCGAATCTTGAACTTTTTGGTGCAACCTGTGTAAGCCTCTTCCAAAGTAAGCTTAGCCTGTACGCGCAAGTCTCTACCCTGGTACTGCTGTGGCTGGGCACTTCCGCCAAATCCGCCGAAACCGCCACCGAATCCACCGTGACCGCCGAAGATGTCGCCAAACATCGAGAAGATGTCGTTCATGTCCATGCCTGCGCCACCGCCGAAACCGCCAAATCCTCCCTGAGGACCATCGAATCCAAACTGATCATACTGCTGGCGTTTCTGAGGGTCGTGAAGAACCTCGTATGCTTCTGCTGCTTCCTTGAATTTTTCCTCTGCCTCCTTGTTGCCAGGGTTGCGGTCTGGATGATATTTGATGGCTATCTTGCGGTAAGCCTTCTTAATTTCGTCTTCTGATGCCTGCTTATCTACGCCCAGCACCTCGTAATAGTCTCTCTTTGCCATTTTTCTCTATATTTTTATTGACCTACTGCTACTTTAGCGTGACGAATCACCTTGTCGTTGAGGGTGTAACCAGTCTGTACGCAGTCGATTACCTTACCCTTCTTGTCATCGCCCATTCCTGGTACCATAGCGATTGCCTCGTGGAAATCTACATCGAAATCCTTGTCTGCAGTCTCAATCTTCTTCACGCCGAGACCTTCGAGTGTCTTGATGAACTTGTTGAAAATCATCTGTACACCTTCCTTGATAGCCTTAGGATCTTCGCTCTTGTCGGCAAGTGCGCGCTCAAAGTCGTCGAGGACAGGAAGGATGGCAGAGATGGTCTTCTCGCCACCATTGAGAATCAGTTCTGTCTTCTCCTTCATGGTGCGCTTGCGGTAGTTCTCAAACTCGGCAGTCTTATAAAGCAAAGCCTTCTTGAGCTCTTCTACTTCCTGCTGAGCCTTCTTCAGAGGGTCAACTTCAACCTTGTCTGCCTCATTGTCAGTATTCTCTGTCTGATTGTCAGCATCTGCCGACTTTGTGTCAGTCTTTTCCGCATTCTGCTCATCAGCCTTATTCTCTACGTTATCGTTATTCTGGGTAGCGTTCTGTTCTGCATTCTCATTGAGAACCTGCTCCTTTGCGTTACCGTCCTCTATATTAATTTTCTTTTCTTTTGACATAGCCTTAAATTTTTTAAACATGATTATTCTTTTATTGGTTGTTTTGACAAAAAGTGTGCCAACTCGATTCTCATCGAATTGGCACTTGTATAAAACTAAATGAATTAATATGTCTTTCTATTATTATTGTACTCCGTACATTTTAGCCTTCTGCTCTTTGATAGCCTCATCGTAGATGTACTCATCATAAGACATCAGCTTGTCGATGGTTCCAGAAGGAGTGAGCTCAATGATACGGTTTGCCACGGTGTTGATGAACTCGTGGTCGTGGCTGGCGAAAAGTACATTACCCTTGAATGCTACCAGGTTGTTGTTGAATGCCTGGATACTCTCCAAGTCCAAGTGGTTGGTTGGAGTATCGAGAATCAGACAGTTGGCGTTCTGCAACTGCATGCGGGCAATCATACATCTCATCTTCTCACCTCCTGAGAGCACGTTCACCTTCTTCAGTACTTCCTCACCGCTGAAGAGCATTCTACCTAAGTAACCCTTCATGGCCACCTCGTTGCCTGGACCATACTGGCTCAACCAATCTACGAGGTTCATGTCGCTCTGGAAGAACTCAGTATTGTCGAGTGGGAGATAGGCTGTTGTGATGGTAATACCCCACTTATATTCACCTGCGTCAGCCTTGCGGTTGCCGTTGATAATCTCGAAGAGGGCAGTCATCGCCTTAGGGTTGTGAGAGAGGAATACTACCTTCTCACCCTTCTCGATATTGAAGTTTACATTGTCGAAGAGAACTGTTCCGTCCTCATCGCAAGCCTTCAGACCTTCAACCTCCAGGATCTGATTACCTGGTTCACGGTCCATCTGGAAGATAATTCCTGGATATTTACGGCTAGATGGGCGGATTTCCTCAACATTCAGCTTCTCCAACATCTTCTTGCGGGATGTGGTCTGCTTACTCTTAGCCACATTGGCAGAGAATCGGCGGATGAACTCCTCCAACTGCTTCTTCTTCTCCTCGGCCTTCATCTTCTGGTTCTGAGCCTGACGGAGAGCCAACTGAGAACTCTCGTACCAGAAAGAGTAGTTACCGGCAAACATAGTTACCTTGCCAAAGTCAATATCCACGGTCTGAGTGCTGACAGCATCGAGGAAGTGACGGTCGTGAGAAACCACGAGAACAGTCTGCTCGATATTGCTGAGGTATTCCTCCAGCCACTCTACTGTGTCGAGGTCGAGGTCGTTGGTAGGCTCATCGAGGAGGAGGTTGTCCGGGTTACCGAAGAGAGCCTTCGCCAACATCACGCGCACCTTCTCTGTGTTGGAAAGCTCACCTACGAGCTTGTCGTGGCGATCTTCCTTTACGCCAAGGTTCTGAAGCAACTGGGCTGCATTACTCTCAGCCTCCCAACCGTTCATCTCGGCAAACTTAAGCTCCAATTCTGCTGCGAGGTTACCATCCTCTTCTGTCATCTCTGGCTTAGAGTAGAGGCGCTCGCGCTCCTTCATGTTTTCCCACAAAGGCTGATGACCCATCAGAACGGTGTCCATCACGCGGAACTCGTCATACTTGAAGTGGTCCTGCTCCAAAACGGAAAGGCGCTCGCCTGGTCCCATCTCCACTGTACCCTTGTTTGGCTCCAGATCGCCGCTGATGGCGCGGAGGAGAGTTGACTTACCGGCACCGTTGGCACCGATTACGCCGTAAATATTACCATGTGTGAACTTGAGGTTTACATCTTTGTAAAGCACTCGCTTACCGAATTGAATTGCAAGATTTTGTACTGTAATCATTCCTTATTATTATTCTGTACTTTTATTTTTGTTTTTTTACTACTATTAATGCCTTGAAAGAATCGAGTTATTAGTCTAGACTTTTCAAGAAACGCTCACCCTGCGGAGTACGAAGCCAAATGGCAAACCCCAGTGCAGGTACCAATATAATGGAAAATATAATTGTTAAACCTTCTCCCATAATTTTATTTTTTTATTAATACCTTATTAGCAATATATGCAAAAAGCCAAGTAAGGAATAAACCAATAATTATACTGGTAATATTGAAGATTTTTAATTCGCCATCAGAATATATCGTGACGGCATTACCTGCAACCATGACCAAGAAACAAGTCTTGGCAAGGTCGTAGAAAAACTTTCCGAGACATTCTCGGGCAGTTTTGTTTCTTTCTTTATCTTCTCTTTGCGTCATTGCAATTTCTGTTATTCAGCTGCAAAATTACAAAAAAATATTTGAAACACAATGATTTATTGGCAAAAGTTACTAATTTTTAGTTAAAAACTGGGTAATTCTTTGTCTTTTTTAAAAAAGTCTTACTTTTATATGATAGTATTGGCCCCTGGCTGGACTGCCCAAGCTATGATCTATAGAATATCTCCAAAAACTCTTAGAATATTTGATAAACGCAGTAAGGACTCCCTATGATTGTTGTATTTTACTTCCGTCTAACCCCTAATCTAATGGTGCTAAGCAACTTCGTTATGCCATCTTCTGATTGTACGGTGCAAAAGAGGAATCAACTATTATCCTGCAACTCTACGGAGAAACGAGTACCTTTAGCAGAGATGGCCGCATCTTTGACGCTTCGGTTATTTCTGTCGCATGGAAGTGCGGTTACGATTTGAAAAAAATGATAAAGATAATGAAATATCAATGCAAAGAGGCAGGTATGCAGATGTACATTGATATCATAGGTTTTACAAATTTATCGTATTACTTGCAAGAATACATTTTTGTTCATCCCCGAAGAATGGTGTTCACAGTATCCATTCTTCGGAACATCCTTTAGTATTAAGAAAATGAACCATTCCTTGGAGGCTTTGCGCCTCCAGCCATAGGGCATCACCGCAGTGCTTTCGTTGGTATTGTTTTTATTTTTACCAAAATATTGTGTCCGTAAAGACTCAGTAAGGTATGTTTTGAGTAAGCCAAAAACTTTCGAGTTACTTTCAAAAGCATTTGCCTATCGGTAGATACCTCTCCAAAGTCGAGTCTCTCGTCTGTGTATTTGAGTCATGTCACAGCTCTTACTTTTTCTCTTACTCTATGTGTCTAAAGCGACCTATCGATATACAAATTAATTGTATAGATGATGATAGAATTTGATGTCGATATAATGGGAGCTCTCCCAAGATCTTTATGAATTTATTTTAGAGAACTCTCATCTCTTGCAATAACATGCCATTGTACAAAATGTGGGAGATGCGGTTGTTCTTTCATTTTCAAATGTCTTGCTTGGAAAAAACTCTTTCAATAAGCTATCTAATTGAGGAGAAAGGGAGCACATAAAACATTTTGTTACAAAAAATGCATTATATTTAACAATATTCAGATACTCTAACATTTCCTTTTTGGCCTGTTTTATTTTGGATTTATAAATAATAGAACCTTTCTGGTATTTCCAATCATATTCCATTGTTGGTAATTTGCCTTGTAATGAGGAAAGCATTAGATAAATGCTTAAATCATTAAGAAGAGACAAATGAATGTTACCTTCGTGTGAAGACATATTTCTTTCGTTGTCAATGGATTCCATTAGACTATAATTGTCTTCCAAAATAGTAAACAGATGTTCATTATTTATCTTGTCTTTCTGCTTCTTTATATTGTTCCATGTAGGCTTTTCTAAGCCTAGTCTGTAAATCTTATTGATAATCTTAAAATAAAGGTCTTTCAGTGTGGATACCTTATGGCAAATTATATCATAATGGTATAAACAAAATCTGTCAAAAGGGATAAAATCTTTTCTACAGTAATCTTTGGATCCATAATGAGAAATAAAATCAATGGCATAATTGATAGAATCCAGACATGTTTCCATAGAACGACACATCATGAATATGTCATTAATATAGACCTCATTTGGTTTGAGATATTTGAATATGTCTTCTTCGCCTTTGTGAACGTCACTAATATCATGGTAAATTGCACCTATACAAAATACCAATTTATTATAAAAAGGATTGTTTTCAACTTCATCAATACTAATCCTTTGTGAAAAATCAGAAATGTTGCAGCTCGCTATCATTTGATGTATAATAATTAGAATGTTAATTGTGTATATCCATTAATATCTTCATTAATCATAGAGAAATCATGAAACTTATGTAAATACTCAATATGACTTATCAGATTATCATAACTTTCAAGATCCTCCAATTCTTCACATCTTGCCTTACTAAACTTGCAAAATACTTCCTCTTGTTAAGGTCTGCAAATCGACGCTCACAAAGATTGACTGTTAAGCCCGTTGTGAAACTGCCACAGATTGGGTCAAGAATCAAATCACCTTGGTCGATACATGAACCATTCGAATAAGGAGGCGCAAAGACTTTTGTATTGGATGCTTGTCACAAGCTTTTTCCAATGAACAATTGCAGGCATTCGCCATACATCTGTCATTTGCTTACCATCATTTTGTTCTTTCATCAAGGCTTGAAATTGTCAACGGATTTTTGTATTATTTTATTCTTTTCATACTCGATTTTATAATCTTGTTCTCTTTCTTCTTGTTCCATCTGTGTGCTAAATGAACCGTCGTACTTATATGAAACGCTTTTAGAAAAAAATGAGAAGGCTCCATATAGGCACACAAATATGGCTACAGAGCTAAGGATGCCATAAATAGAGCTCTTTCTAAAATCAGTCTTTAATACTTTTGCCAAAATTGGGAAAACAGACGAAGTGTACCCAAATAACAAGTATAAACTTCCAACAAACATCATTACAACAATTATTCCACCTTCGTATGTTGTGGTTAGGTGCATCCCGAATAAGTAGTTCACCTTGCATAAGAACTCCTCGGATATTGAAAGGAGAGGAAATGCGATAATTGGTATAGAACACACAAATGAAGAAATGGAGAAAAATGCTACAAAAATCGACTTACGTTCTGGAGTGATATTTTTGTTATAATCACTACCAATGGTTTCAATAACCATCTCTATACATGCGATATAGATAGCCCACACTATATAGTAAATTGCAAAGCAAAATGCCATCCAACATCCATTGTCGAATAACTGAAGTAGCAACAATGGCGAAAATATCACTAATAATAATGATATTGCCCAACCGATATACAAATACTTTCTCATATTATATAATGTTTATAGTTCTATAATGCCTTAAATGAACCTAGCACCTTGAATACCTGGCTGACTTCTTATTTTCAGGTCCTTATCCTTCACGCTTTCTTTACTTACATATCATTTGCGTTGAATGTATCTCTACTAGTTTGGTACAATGTATATTATTGAAAGCTCTATTCTTTGGCTCATTTACAAACTGATACAAAAACCTTATTAGTGGATCGGTACTGAGGTTACTCTTTGTCGTTTTCTATTTGAATGACCTTAAAAACTTAATGTCTTTAGGAGAAGCCCAACTATAAGATATAGACAGCATTCGATTTGCTTTTTCATTATCATATTTAGTTGCAATAGGATAAAATCCATTCTTTCCGTAATATGGCATTGTTGTATATTTCCATCCATCTTTCTTTTTCCACATAGAAAACTCCATCTCTACAGGACCTAGAGTGTTATCTTCTAGAGTTGTTATTGCATCAACGAATACAATACATAAAGTGTCGTTTCTGTATGCAACCTTTCGATTCCTTATCAAAAAGTCAGATGAGTCAGGATAATTTAAATATACGTATCCTTTTAAGGCCATATCTACACTGTCTTCCCAAGTTAGTACTTTTTCAACTTTCTTATGCTCTGAACACGACATCAGTATTATTAGTATAGATATTGCGACTGCAAAACATTTCTTCATAATAGTTATTTTTAAATTAAACTAATAATATACTCCTTATGTTTGTTTCTTTGTCGGCTATTGGAAACAAAGCCATACATCTTTAATAATTGTACTGCATTCTTTATGAAAGGCTCGTCAACTAATATGGTTGGACGAACTAAGCCTTTTTTCCTCATATATTGGTAGCTTATGAAATCAAACGGATCATCTGGGTCGTTGCATTTTTTCTCCCATATCGTCTCGTCAAGATAGTCAATAAAACTACTATTTACAGGTGGTTGGTCCATATCAACAAATCTCTTTGGCACAAGCAGAATTGTTGCACTTGGGTCTTTACGCTCTCTAAAGAACGTAGAAACAACCTCCATGAAATCGTTTGTATTGAATTTAGGCATGTCAAAGCCTATCTCTTTCAATATTTGGTCTCTTGTCTTCATCTTGTTATATTATTTTAAAGCCCCAAGCACCTAAATGCTTAGGTGGTGGTAACCTTGATAATTTCTAGGTCTTCAATTCTTCGTTATAGCTGATGAATTTGAAGCCCTTGGCATTGCACCCTTTTCTTACGACATTGCAGTTCTTCAATCATTGGTCTTCCCGATAGAATATTTCGCATTTATCAGCAAAAAGTTCTGCTAACCGATGAACTTCTTGAATGTTATGATATCGCAAGTACTTATGACTGTTTTATGCAGTCTCCAGAGACTCGCTGCAAATAGCAGCCCTTTGGCCTAGAACAAAGATGTAATTTGTTGGTACGTTTGGAGTAACGTTGTACTTCTAACTAAAACCTAAAGCCAAGAGCGGCTTGTCGCCATCTCTGCAGATACGCTTTTTCGCCATTTGTGTACAAAGGTACGAAAAATTATTTATATATCAATGTTTTATTGGTAAAAGTTACTAATTTTTAGTTAAAAACTGGTCTCCTCTTTGTTATTTTGCAGAAAAGTCTTACTTTTGTAGGCTGAATTGGCGCCAATAGGGGCTGATTCTTCGGTTTGAGTGTTAAGAACAAAAGATGAATCCAAAACACGAAATTGGTTTTAAAACATGAGACAACAAAATAGAAAAAGAAATTTTAGTAAGCACACCAACAATGCCTATGGCTACGGAAATCCCAATGAATACGACCACTACAAGGTGGAAAAGCCTGCTCAGTTGTTGGAATGGCTGATGGAAAACGTGAAAGGTCCTAGCAAGACCAAGGTGAAGCAGACTCTGCAGGGTAGGGGAATCAAGGTGGATGGCAAAACCATCACCCAGTTTGACTATGCCCTGAAACCTGGTATGAAGGTAAGCGTGAGCAAGACCAAGAAGAACCAGGATGTCTTCAAGAGCCGTTATCTTAAGATTGTCTATGAGGATCGTTATCTCATCGTCATTGAAAAGAACGTAGGCATTCTCAGTATGGCTGCCGGTCATTCTACCCTGAATGTAAAGAGCGTATTGGATGATTACTTCCACAAGACCCGTCAGAACTGTCAGGCTCACGTGGTGCACCGCCTTGACCGAGATACTTCGGGCTTGATGATTTACGCCAAGGACAAGCAGACTGAACTTGCCCTGGAAGATGACTGGCATCATAATGTATACGACCGCCGATACGTGGCGCTGGTTTCAGGAGAGATGGAGGAGGATGAAGGTACGGTTGCCAACTGGTTGAAGGACAACAAGGCGTACATTACCTTTGCCAGCGATACTGACAATGGTGGCAAGTATGCTGTTACCCATTTCCATACCCTGCAACGAACCACAGCGCATTCTCTGGTAGAGTATAAGTTGGAGACAGGCCGCAAGAATCAGATTCGTGTTCATACAGCCGATATGGGTCATCCTGTATGTGGAGACATCAAGTATGGTAATGGTGATGATCCATGCGGTCGCCTTTGCCTGCACGCCTATGTTCTCTGCTTCTATCATCCGGTAACCCATCAGCCAATGGAATTCGAAACTCCGATTCCAAATGAATTCGTCAGAGCGATGAAGGAAGACAACAGACCTTTCGATGAAAGAGGCAGAAATCCTAAGGAGGCAAGCCGCAAGCCATTCAGAAAGGAGGGACGGAATGGATAATGATTTCTTTTATTATGCTTTTGCCCTTGTGGCGCTGGTTGTTGGTCTCTTTATCCTGAAGAAGGTTGCAACCTGTTTGGTCAAAACGGTGGTTGGAGTTATTCTCGTAGCTGTTCTTGCAGCCATCTATTGGCTTTATTTATCTTAAGGCTTTATTTTTCTTTAGAAGCTATTGGCTTTAATCTATTTTAAGCGTCAGGCAATTTCATAAAAAAATAGTCCGGTAAGAATCAAGCTTTCGCTTGCCTTACCGGACTTTACGTTATCTTTTTACCTTCTAATAATACCTATTTATATTGTCTTTTCAATTGGTATTGTCTGTTTGGTCAAAATTAGAGGATAGTCTTCACTGCCTCCAACATACCCTTCTCCTGGATAAGATCGAGATCCTTCTTAACCAACTCTGTCAAGCCAGGAACAGTCTCGTTCAAGTTCTCATGCCAGATGTAGTCGAAGCCGAGTACGCCCTCTGCTACCTTCTGGGTGTCGCCAGTAGCCCAAAGCTCTGTCAGCTTGTCCATGATCTTCTGGTCGTCGTTTGGCTGGATAGGAGCACCATCCTCACGAACTCCACCCTTGTAGTAAGCGATGATGGCAGCAAGACCGAATACCAATCCCTGTGGCAACTCACCCTTACGCTCCAAGTAGATCTTCACGCCTGGGAGGTCGCGAGTCTCGAACTTAGGGAATGAGTTCAGCATGATGCTGGTTACCTGGTGGTCAACGAATGGGTTCTCGAAACGCTCCAATACGTCAGAAGCGAACTTCTGAAGCTCGTCCATAGGAAGGTTCAATGTCTGCATCAACTCTTCGAACTGTACCTTGTGGATGTACTTGCCCAATACAGGGTGCTCGCAAGCATCGCGAACGATGTTCACACCGCTGAGGTATGTAACAGGACTCAATACTGTGTGAGGGCCATTCAGCAAAGTAACCTTACGCTCGTGGTATGGCTTCTCGTTGTCTGTGATGAGAACGTGGAGACCAGCCTTGTGGGCAGGGAACTCTTCCTGCATCTGCTCTACTGTCATGTTTTCTGCCTTCTCGATTACCCAGAGGTGGAAGCTCTCAGCCTTTACTACGAGGTTGTCCTTGTAACAAACCTTCTGCTGGATTTCCTTGATGGTGTCGCGTGGGAAGCCAGGAACGATACGGTCAACGAGTGTAGCGCAAACATAGCAGTGGTTGGTGAACCACTCCTTGAAGCCCTCGTAGTCAGCACCCATGTCTTCCTTCCAAAGCTCGATATACTGGTAGATGCATTCCTTCAAGTGGTGACCGTTCAAGAAGATCAACTCACAAGGCATCAGGATCATACCCTTGGTAGGATCGCCCTCGAAGAACTTGTAACGGTGGAACAGCAACTGAACCAACTTACCTGGGTAAGAAGCTGCAGGAGCATCTGTAAACTTGCAAGAGTCGTCGAACGCAATACCAGCCTCTGTTGTGTTAGAGATGATGAAACGCATCTCTGGCTGCTCTGCCAAAGCCATGAAAGCCTGGTTCTGAGAATATGGGTTCAACGCACGGCTGATTACGTCGATACGCTCCAAAGTGTTGATAGCCTGTCCGTTCTCCTTACCCTGAAGGTTGACATGATAGAGACAGTCCTGACCATTCAACCAATCTACCATACCGCCAGCCAATGGCTGAACGACAACGACAGAACCATTGAAGTCGGTTTTCTTATTCATGTTCCATACAATCCAATCTACGAATGCACGGAGGAAGTTACCTTCACCAAACTGAATGATTTTCTCTGGCGCTACGCTCTTAGGAGCAGTGCGCTTGTTCAATGCTTTAAGCTCTTTCATGATCTGTTTATATTGTTTGTTATTTGTTTTATTCGTTAGTTTCATAATAGAATATCATCTATTTCTTTCTCGATACTTATATCTTTCTGAAAAGGAATTCGTACCTAATTAAAAAGGGATCCGTACCTGTTAGAAAAGAAATTCTTATCTTTCTGAAATCTGATGCAAAGGTATAAAAAATATCTGTATCTTATATCGAAAAACCTGAAAAATCGTGCGTAAAGGTTTACGCTTCCAGTGCTGAATTTTCAGAGGATGGCGGGGTGGGATGAAATGAGGGAGTTTGTACGAGGACAGGGGAACGAGAAACGAGAGCCTTTTCTTGTGGATGGAGCGAGATACGGGAGTCGAACCCGCCTCACAGGCTTGGGAAGCCCGTGCACTACCGATGTGCTAATCTCGCAGACAAAAAACTTTTGGAGGGAGATGCAAGCACGGCTTGCGAAAGAAAAGAGAGCCACGAGCGGGACTCGAACCCGCGACCCACGCATTACGAATGCGTTGCTCTACCAACTGAGCCATCATGGCTTTTCTCTTTACGTGAATGCAAAGGTAACTAAAATTTTCTAATTGAGAAAATAATTTGTGAAGAGTTTTCTTTGCGTTAACCATCATTAACAAAATGGGAGGGAGCCTACCTTCACAGGCAAACTCCCCGATGTAAGATTTTATATACCAAATTAATCTTTTATCATATTTTTGAAAGTCAATTCGTCTTTCTTCGGATTCTTTCCGATGCTGATGGTGGCTCCTGGCTTCAGGTTACCTTCCATCAGCAGCTCGCAGAGTCCGTCCTCCACGTAGTTCTGAATAGCCCGCTTCAATGGTCGGGCACCAAACTGCACATCGTATCCCTTGCTGGCTACAAATTCCTTTGCCTTGTCGGTCATCTGGAAATGGTAGCCCAGATTTTCAATTCGCTTTACGAGAGATTTCAGCTCCAGATCTACGATGCTGGTGATAGCAGGCAAATCGAGCTGGTCGAAGGTGATAATCTCATCGAGACGGTTGAGGAATTCCGGAGCAAACTGCTTGGACAGATGCTTCTGAATGACGCTGCGAGCATACTCCTTATCCTTTTCGTCGATAGGCATTCCGTTGCTGCCGATTCCGCCAGCATTGAAACCTACGCCTCTGCCGAATTCCTTGAGCTGTCGGGTACCGGCGTTGGAGGTCATGATGATGATGGTGTTACGGAAGTCAATCAGGCGGCCGTTTCCATCTGTCAGTCTTCCTTCATCCATTACCTGCAGCAGGAGATTGAACACCTGGCTGTTTGCCTTCTCTATCTCATCCAGCAGAACGATGCAGTATGGCTTGCGACGTACTTTCTCTGTCAACTGTCCACCTTCATCATAGCCAACGTATCCTGGAGGCGAACCGATGAGTCGTGAAGTGTTGAATCCTTCAGCATACTCACTCATATCGATTCTGAAGAGTGCATCTGCCGAACCGAACATTTCCTCTGCCAGTTTCTTGGCGAGGTAGGTCTTTCCGACACCTGTAGGACCTAGGAACATAAACACGCCGATAGGGTGGTTAGGGTCTTTCAATCCCATACGGTTGCGCTGGATGGATTTCACGACCTTGTCGATGGCAGCGTCCTGGGCAATCACTTTTTCCTTGAGAGTCTTGCCCATATTTCTCAGCCGGATATTCTCACTCTCTGCCATTTGCTGGACAGGGATGCCTGTCATGTTGCTTACTACCTTGGCGATTTCCATTTCGTCTAGGGTGACACGGTGGTTCGGATCGCCATGTTCCCATTGCTTGCGCATCATCTCAATGTCGCGTTCCTGCTTTGTCTGGTAGTCTCTCAATGTTGCAGCCATCTCGAAGTTCTGGCTTGCCACGGCAGCCTGTTTTTTGGCGATGGTTGCATTGAGTTTCTTTTCAGCCTCTATGAGTTCGTCAGGGACGGTCGCACTGTTAATGTGAATGTGAGCGCCAGCCTCGTCCATCACATCAATGGCCTTGTCTGGGAAGGAGCGGTCGTGCATATATCTATCTGCAAGCTTTACACATGCTTTCAGTGCTTCGTCTGTGTAGCTCACATTATGATGCTCTTCGTATTTCTCCTTGATGTTATGCAGAATCTCCAGTGTCTCTTCTGCCGTAGTAGGTTCTACGATGATTTTCTGGAATCTACGTTCCAAAGCACCATCCTTTTCTATACTCTTGCGATATTCGTTGAGGGTGGTGGCTCCGATGCACTGGATGAAGCCACGTGCCAGAGCTGGTTTCATGATGTTGGCAGCATCCATACTTCCTTCTGCGCCACCCGCACCAATCAGAGTGTGGATTTCATCGATGAAAACGATGATGTTCGGGTTTTTCTCCAGTTCCTTGATGACACCCTTGATGCGCTCCTCAAACTGACCTCTATACTTAGTGCCGGCAACAATGCCTGTCATATCGAGACTCAATACTCGCTTGTTGAAGAAGAGGGAACTCTGGTCGCCCTTGGCAATCATCTGTGCCAATCCTTCTACGATGGCACTTTTGCCCACGCCAGGTTCACCTATTAATACTGGGTTGTTTTTCTTTCTTCTTCCCAGAATCTCCATCAGGCGGGTAATCTCCTTGTCTCTTCCTACTACAGGATCCAGGCTACCGTCCTTGGCAGCTTTGGTCAGATCGTAGCTGAACTTGTCCAGATATGGAGTATTCGACTTGGTTGGCTTGGCGCCCACTACATTGCGTGCATTCTTGCCGTTGTTGCCACCCTGCTTTCCGTTGCCGGAATTTTGATTTTCACTGAAGTCGAGTGGTTCCTCCTCTGGGTCCAGCAGGTCTCCCTGATTGTCCTGGGCTGAAGCTGCACCGTCAGGAAGGGTAGAAGTATCGGCTTCTTCCTGATTTTCTGGAAGCTGTTGCTTATCCCGCAGGTCAATCATATTGATGTCGCCTTCGGCAGATTCTTGTTCCAGCTCTGGCGCAGTCCCTGTTTCCGGTTTTTCATCTACAGCTTCCTGTTCTGAATCCCCGTCAATCTGATTGCGCTTATAGTTCTCTACTTCTTGGTTCAACTTATTAAGTTTGTTGTCAATGTCCAGGTTGATACCATTGATATAGTCGAACAGTTTCTTATAGGTCAGACCTTGTGTGATGAGCAGTTTGGCAGGGTCGCACTCATCCTTCTTCAGGATGGCGAGCAGCAGGTGCTCCGGTTGTACCAGAGCAGCCTTTCCCTCACAGAGACGAGCTTCGATAATGGCTTCGCTGATCACTTCGCTGGTCTCCTTGTCGTACTTCAAGGCTCGTCCTTCTTCTGTTTCCGCAATTTCCTCAGCAGAGATTTTGTCTATCGCCTGTTCCTGCGAATCGTAAAGCGTGGAGCGGAGTACGTCGGTGTTGATGCCAAAATGCTCGAAAATATCGTTCACCTGCTTGTTGTTACAATGCAGGATTCCCAACATCAGGTGCTCAGTGTTCACCTGATTTCCCAACATACGGTAGGCTTCTTTGCCACTGTAGTTGAGTACGTCGTTGATATGTTGAAATGGATTTTGCATGTCTTACTCATTAAATTCAAATGCAAAAGTACACATTATTTTGGTAACAAACAAGAGTTTAGGCAACTTTTTTACTTATTTAAAACACAATTAATGCTAAATTATCGTTTTTTTTCGATTCTGTGCCTTTTATTTCATTTTATTTTTGTACCTTTGTCGTGATTTTGCAGAGGCTAAAACGGCTTAAAACGCAAAAAAATGCCCTTAAACGCAATTTCGAGCCATTTTTGCAAGGTTGGTTGGAAGCTGTCACTGATGCTTCTCCCTTGGATGGTGGCAAATACCTGTCAACGTCTGAAAATAGAAGGTAAATAGGTATATATATAATAAGGTATAAACAATTAAAATTTAAATATGGACGAAAATCAGACAATGGATCATGATAGAATCATGAAAATAAACATTGAGGAGGAGATGAAGTCTAGCTACATCGACTATTCGATGTCAGTGATCGTGGCTCGTGCCCTCCCTGATGTACGCGATGGTTTCAAGCCTGTGCACCGCCGTATCCTCTATGGTATGCTGGGCATTGGAAACACCAGTGACAAACCTTACAAGAAGTGTGCCCGCGTAGTTGGTGAGGTACTTGGTAAGTATCACCCACATGGTGACTCTTCTGTGTATGGTGCCTTGGTTCGTATGGGTCAGGAGTGGAACATGCGTTACACTTTGATTGATGGACAGGGTAACTTCGGTTCTGTGGACGGCGACTCTCCTGCTGCGATGCGTTATACTGAGTGCCGACTCTCCAAGATGGGTGAGCACATCATGGACGACCTCGACAAGGAGACCGTTGATATGATGAACAACTTCGACGACACTCTCCAGGAACCTTCCGTAATGCCTACCAAGATTCCTAATCTGCTGGTAAATGGCGGTAACGGTATTGCTGTAGGTATGGCTACCAATATTCCTACCCACAACCTGGGTGAAGTAATTGATGGCTGCTGTGCTTACATCGACAATAATGATATTGATACAGACGGCTTGATGCAGTATATCCCTGCTCCTGATTTCCCTACTGGTGCTACCATCTATGGTATTCAGGGAGTGAAGGATGCCTACGAGACCGGTAAGGGTAGAATTGTGGTACGTGCTACTGCAGAAATCGAGTCTGGTGAAAATCATGATAAGATTGTCATCACCGAGATTCCTTATGGTGTCAACAAGGAGCAGCTCGTGATGGCTATTGCTGATCTTGCCAAGGAAGGCAGAGTGGATGGCATTGCCAATGTTAACGATGAGTCTGGTCGCCAGGGTATGCGTATCGTGGTTGATGTAAAGCGTGATGCGAATGCTAATGTTCTCTTGAACAAACTCTTCAAGTTGACAGCTCTTCAGAGCTCTTTCTCAGTAAATTGCATCGCTCTTGTTAATGGCCGTCCACGTCTCTTGAGCTTGAAGGAATGCGTGAAGTACTTCGTTGATCATCGTCATGATGTTACAATCCGTCGTACCCAGTTTGAATTGAAGAAGGCACAGGAGCGTGCTCATATCCTCGAAGGATTGATTATCGCCTGCGACAATATTGATGAGGTGGTTCATATCATCCGTGCCAGCAAGACTCCTTCTGATGCTCAGCGCAACTTGGAGAAGCGTTTTGAACTCGACGAACTGCAGAGTAAGGCTATTGTTGACATGCGCCTCAGCCAGTTGACTGGCTTGCGCCTGGAGCAGTTGCACAATGAATTCAATGAGTTGATGAAGACCATCGACTACTTGAACCAGATCTTGAACGATCCTGAACTTTGCAAGAAGGTGATGAAGGATGAACTCAATGAGGTGAAGGAAAAGTATGGCGATGCACGTCGTACTATGATCAAGCCAGACGATCACGAGTTTAATCCAGAGGACTTCTATCCAAACGATCCTGTGGTTATCACTGTCAGTCATCTCGGATACATCAAGCGTACTCCATTGTCAGAGTTCCGTGAGCAGGCTCGCGGTGGTGTTGGTGCCAAGGGTGCCCGCACTCGTGATAAGGACTTCACAGAGTATATCTATCCTGCAACCATGCACCAGACCATGCTGTTCTTCACCAAGAAGGGCCGCTGCTACTGGTTGAAGTGTTACGAGATTCCAGAGGGTGACCGCAATTCCAAGGGTCGTGCAATCCAGAACCTCCTCAACATTGAGAGCGATGATCAGGTAAACGCATTCCTCCGATTGAAGGGATTGAATGATGCTGAGTTCATCAATAGTCACTATGTAGTCTTCGCTACCAAGAATGGTACTGTCAAGAAGACTTGTCTGGAAGCATACTCTCGTCCTCGTGCCAATGGTGTGATTGCCATCAATATCGTTGAAGGCGATGAGGTGGTAGATGTTCGCTTGACCAATGGACATAATGAGTTGATTCTCGCTAACCGCAATGGTCGTGCCGTTCGTTTCGATGAGAATCAGATCCGCACCATGGGACGTACTTCTACCGGTGTTCGTGGTATGCGTCTCGATGATGGTGATGATGCATTGATTGGTATGATTGTAGTCAATGATCCTGAGAAGGAGACCGTAATGGTAGTGAGCGAACAGGGTTATGGTAAGCGTTCAGACGTAGTTGATTACCGTGTAACCAACCGTGGTGGCAAGGGTGTGAAGACACTCAACATCACCGAAAAGACCGGTCGTCTGGTTGCTATCAAGAACGTTACTGATGAAAACGACCTGATGATCATCAACCAGAGTGGTATCGTGATTCGTCTTGCAGTGGCAGACTGCCGCGTGATGGGTCGTGCTACTCAGGGTGTTCGTCTCATCAATCTGGCTAAGAAGAATGATGTCATCGCCAGCGTATGTAAGGTGATGAGCTCAGAGCTCGAAGCTTCGGTAGAGGAGGAAAGTCGTTCTGCCTGGGCCAAGAAGAGCGAGGAGATAGAGAATGATACAGTGGGCGCCAAGACTGCCGAAGAAGTAGCCGAGGCTGAAACTGAGTTGGAGAATAAAGAAGACGAGAACGTTCAGGAGTAACATCCTGGACACTCGTTCTCATGATATTGAAGACGCGTAAAGAATTATAAATTTCAACTTTTTAAACTTTAAACAAAATGAAAAAGTTAATCGTTGCTGCAATGATGGTACTAGGTACCACATCAGCATTCGCAGGAGACAGCGATGCCCTCAAGGCAGTGCTGAAGGCTAAGACTTATGCTGAGGCTGAGGCTTTGGTTAAGCAGAATTTGGGTCAGTTGGCTAATGATGCTGAGAAGGCAAAGGCTTACAACAAGCTTGTTGATCTCGGAATGAAGGCTTTCAACGACCAGCAGAGCATCCAGCAGACCAATCAGATCATGAAGAAGAATGATCCAGTGGATGAGAATGCTATGAACGAGGGTGCTTACAATGCATTGATGAATGCTATTGAGTGCTATAAGTACGATCAGCTTCCTAATGCTAAGGGTAAGGTGGCTCCTAAGTTCAATGGCAATGCATCACGTGTTTGGGCTGCTCGCCAGCAGCTCGTAAACGCAGGTCAGGCTGCAGCTCAGAACAATAAGGCAGACGAGGTATTGAAGTACTGGGGTGCATTCCTCGATACTGATTCTGATCCTCTCTTCGCTGGCATTGATGCTAAGCAGAAGGATGCTGAGAAGGATTATATCGGTCAGGTAGCTCTCTTCGCAGCTCGTTATGCTTATCAGGCTAAGGATGCTGCCCGTTGCGAGAAGTATTGCGACATCGCTATGACAAGCGAGAAGGAGGCTAAGGATGCTCTCAACCTCAAGCTCTATGTAATGAAGGATGGCTTGAAGACTAAGGCAGATTCTTTGGCTTATGTTGACAAGCTGAAGGCTCTCTTCGATAAGGATCAGACTAACGATGTCATCCTTGATGGTTTGAACGCTATGTATTCTTCTATGAAGATGGAGAAGGAGCAGATGGAGCTTTTGGATGGCGCTATCGCTAAGAATCCTAAGAACTTCGTTGCTCTCGCTAACAAGGGTATGATGTATATCCAGAAGAATGATGCAGACAATGCTATCAAGTGCCTCAAGCAGGCTCTTGACGCAAAGCAAGACAACGTTGTAGTTTTGGTTTACCTCGGTGCTTGCTACAACAGCAAGGCTGGTAACTTGCAGGATCCAAATGGCCGCAAGGTGGTTTACCAGGAGGCTATCAAGGTTCTCGACAAGGCTAAGGAGCTCGACCCAGAGAAGACTCAGGCTAACTGGGGTTACACTCGCTACCAGGCTTACTATGGCTACTATGGTCCTACAGCTGCTGAGACCAAGAAGGCTGAGGAGGAGAGCAAGTAATTTTGCCTGAACCCTTTTAGAAATAATAATTATTGCTCCGGGAAAGGTTTCAAGACTTTTCCTGGAGCATTTTTTTGCAGAAAACTTGTCTGCCTTATTTTTTCTTTGTACTTTTGCAGACAGATTATATAATTATGTTCAATGATGAAAAAGATATTTATCAATCATAAGATTTTTAAGGCAGCTTTGTTCTTGGGGATTGCTTATCTTCTTGTATCCTGCCAGGTGGGTAAGACGCAGGCTGGAGATAATATGGATGCAGGAGATACTATCCCGATGAAATATGCGCAGCATCTCACGATGGTGAAGCATGGAGAAGAATATACTGAGGTGATTCTTGCCAATCCTTGGAAAGAGGGAACTCTTCTGCATCGCTACATTCTGGTGCCAAAAGGGAAGGAGGGAAATGAAACAGTAACACGACTTGCCCTGCGACGTGCTTCTGCTGCCAGATGCGCTACAGATACGGTCCGTACACCGGTAACGAGCAGCGTGGTCTTTACGGGACCTCATTGTCAGCTGATGTATGAACTGGGTTGCAAGAATGCCATTAGTGGCGTATGTGATATGAATTATATCAATATTCCAGATATCAGGAAGAGAGTGGTGGATTGTGGTTCCAGTATGCAACCGGATATTGAACGCATCATCTCTTTGAAGCCGGAGGCTCTCCTGGTTTCTCCTTTCGAGAACAGTGGAGGATATGGTAAGTTGGATAAACTTCATATTCCCATCATTGAAGCTGCCGATTATATGGAGACTTCGCCATTGGGTAGAGCCGAATGGATGAAGTTTTATGGGATGCTTTTTGATAAGAATGCGGACTCGCTCTTTACGCGCATAGAACAGGATTATCTGCATCTGAAGGCTGTTGCCAGGAAGTTGCCGCAAGGTTTGTCGGTGTTGACCGAAAGAAAAACGGGAAGCGTATGGTATGTTCCTGGAGGACAGAGTACTATAGGCATTTTGCTAAAGGATGCCAACGCCCGTTATGTCTTTGAAGACGATTTGCACAGTGGAAGTCTTGCGATGAGTCCGGAGCAGATTCTTTCAAAAGGCAAAGATATTGATGTCTGGGCATTCAAGTATTTCGGCGGTGCACCATTAACACGTGCCCAATTGCTTCAGGAGTATGATGGCTACAAAGCTCTTCATTGCTTTGCCAATCCGCAGATTTACGAGGTGGATACCAGTACAGAACCCTATTTTGAGCTCACCAGTTTTCATCCTGAAATCCTGCTTCGTGAGTTTATTATCCTTTCGCATCCTACAGATCATGCAAAGTTCAAGAAGTATGCAAAGGATATCAGAATGTTGGGAGCTTTGAGATTCTATCATCGTCAATTACAATAGAAACCATGAACAAAGTCATTATCTCTATTGTCTTGGCAGTTGCCATCATGCTGTTGTTCTTCGGCAATTTGGTATGGGGTAGCGTCAACATTCCATACAGGGAGGTGGTAGGTGTATTGACGGGGAATCAGGCTGTCTCTGATACTTATGGCTATATTATCCTCGAATCACGTCTTCCGCAGGCCATCACAGCTTTGCTTTCTGGTGCAGCTCTTGCCACAAGCGGTTTACTGCTCCAGACAGCTTTCCGTAATCCTCTGGCAGGACCGGATGTTTTTGGAATCAGCAGTGGAGCAGGCTTGGCTGTTGCCATCGTTATGTTAGCCTTTGGAGGCAACATAAGTCTGAATAATCTCTGTCTGGGTTTTCTGGATGAAGAATGTGGTTATGCTATTGGTGGATTCATGGCTATTCTGGTGTCAGCCTTTGCAGGTGCAATGCTGGTGATGGGAATCATCACAGCTTTTTCTGCCATTGTTAGAAGTCATACAGTCCTTCTTATTATCGGTTTGATGGTAGGTTATCTTGCCAGCAGCGCCATCTCGTTATTGAATTTCTTCAGTACGGCAGAAGGTGTGAAATCCTATCTGATATGGGGAATGGGAAGTTTCGGCAATGTTTCTATGGACGAGGTGAGATGGTTTGTGCCATTTGCCATCCTCGGTCTGTTGGTCTCCCTTTTACTCATCAAGCCGCTTAATGCAATGCTGTTGGGGGAGCAATATGCAGAGAATCTAGGTTTTCCTATCAGGAAACTTCGAATAGCCCTGCTCGTCATAACGGGTATGCTTACTGCAGTAGTTACGGCCTTTTGTGGCCCTATAGCCTTTATTGGACTTGCCACTCCTCATATAGCACGTCTGCTGGTAGGTACGGAAAATCATCGACAGCTTCTGCCAGTTACAATGCTGATGGGAGCGGCTATTGCCCTTCTATGCAATCTTCTCTGTTCGCTGCCATCAGATGGGGGAATCGTTCCGCTCAATGCCGTTACTCCTCTTTTTGGTGCACCTGTTATCATCTATATTCTGGTAAGAAGACGATAGGTTCCAGTGAGACAGCTGATGAAACCGCTTATCCCCCATAAAATCTAGGGAATAAGCGGTTTACTTATTTTATCGAAATAAATATACAATTTATGGGTTCACCACATTGATTGGATTTCCCTCAAGAAAAGCCTTTACGTTAGCAGCTGCCTGTCTATTCAAGCGCTTGCGAGCCTCAAAGGTAGCCCAGGCAATGTGAGGAGTGAGATAGGCATTAGGCTCCTTGAAAAGAGGATTCTCTTTAGAAGGTGGTTCCTGACTCATCACGTCCGCACAATAAGCACCGAGTTTCTGGTTGTGCAAAGCCTTTGCAACAGCCTCTTCATCTACCAATGGTCCGCGACCGGTATTCACCAGAATGGCAGTATCCTTCATCTTTTCGATACTCTCCTCATTGATAAAGTGATAGGTATCATCTGAGAGAGGACAATGCAGGGTGAGAATATCACTGGTGGCAAGCAGTCCATCCTTGCTGACCTTTTGAATCCATTCAGGAAGGTCACAAGAGCTCTTGCTGGTGCAGGCGCAAACGTCCATACCGAACTGACGGGCGATATTTGCAACCTTCATACCGATGTTGCCCAATCCCATAATGCCAAGCTTTTTGCCTGCAAGTTCCATTAAAGGGGTATCCCAATAGCAGAAATCCTTGTTGTAAGCCCATCGCTCGTTTCTATTTTCCTGAGTGTAATGTTCTACACGGTTGGTAACAGCGAGAATGAGGGCAAAGGTCATCTGTGCCACACTATCCGTGCTATAGGCTGGGATGTTGGTAACGATGATACCTTGTTTCTTGGCTGCAGCTATATCCACTACATTGAAACCAGTAGCCTGGATTCCGATGTACTTCAAGTTAGGAAGCTGCGCCAATGTTTCTGCATCCATCTGTACCTTGTTCAACAAGATGATGTCTGCATCCTTGGCACGTTCCACTTTTTCTTCATCAGAAGTGCGGGGATAAACCACTACCTCGCCAAGCTGTTCCAGGAGATGGTAATCCAAATCTCCTGGATTGGCAGCATAGCCGTCTAAGATAACGATTTTCATATTTATTCGTTCATCAAATAATTCTTGAATGATGCAAAGTCCTTGGTCATCTGGATGCTCTTCTTCTCACCCTTCATGAATTCTGCAAGACGGGCAGGAATTTCGATGTCGGTTCCGAGGATGCTATCCACCTTCTCCTTGAACTTGGCTGGATGAGCTGTTTCCAGGAATACACCGACCTCACCTGGCTTCAACTGTTCCTTTAAAGCCTGATAGCCGCAGGCGCCGTGAGGATCAAGTACATACTTGGTCTCATTATAGCACTTCTTCATCGTGTCTGCAATCTGTTCATCCTTGTAGGTAGCTCCGCTGATGTATGCAGCGATGGCATCGTGATTGCCCTTGTAGAGGTCATAGATGCGGGCAAAGTTTGAAGGATCACCCACGTCCATGGCATTGGCGATGGTCTGCTTGCTTGGCTGTGGATTATATTTGCCGGTCTGGAGATACTCATAGAAGATATCATTGGCATTGTTGGCTGCGATGAAACGATGGATTGGCAAGCCCATTTCATGACCGAAGAGTCCGGCTGTGATGTTACCGAAGTTACCGCTAGGTACGCAGATGACCAGCTTGTCAGCCAAGCCCTTCTCCTTCATGCGGGCGTATGCATTGAAATAGTAGAATGCCTGAGGCAAGAAGCGGACTACATTGATAGAGTTGGCAGAAGTCAGCTTCATGTGCTTGTTCAGCTCCTCGTCCATGAACGCAGACTTAACCAAAGCCTGGCAGTCGTCGAAAACGCCATCTACCTCAAGGGCTGTGATGTTCTGACCGAGGGTAGTGAACTGGCTCTCCTGAATCTTGCTAACCTTGCCCTTTGGATAAAGCACGTAAACGTGGATTCCCTCTACACCGAGGAAACCATTGGCAACAGCAGAACCCGTATCACCCGATGTTGCTACGAGCACGTTGACCTCCTCTTTACCTTCCTGTCGAACGAAGTACTGGAGCAGGCGAGCCATGAAACGGGCACCTACATCCTTGAAGGCGAGAGTAGGACCATGGAACAACTCCAGGGAGTAGATATTTGGCTCTACCTCTACAACAGGGCAGTCGAATGCCAAGGTATCATATACGATCTTCTTCAGAGAATCTGCATCTACATCCTCACCGAAGAAGGCATCAGCTACCTGGTATGCAATCTCCTGGAAGCTCAGCTTCTCGATATGGTCGAAGAAGTCCTGTGGCAACTTCTTGATGATTTCTGGCATATAGAGACCACGGTCTTCTGCCAAACCTTTAACTACCGCCTTATGTAAATCGGCGATTGGTGCTTTCTTATTTGTTGAATAATATTTCATTTTTACTTTGAACTTTGAGATTTGAACTTTGAACTTGATGATTAGCTTTCGAATAACTAACATTAAGTTGTTATTTTTTAATTGATTGCCATAAAGGCTTTCATGAAGTCTTGCAGCTGGAGCAATCCATAGCTACCGCTTACGCAACTTACCTCATCGTATTCTTCTACCTGATCAGGTTCGATACCTGGATAGTAGATGATGAAAGGAACTGGTTCCTTCACGTGAGTGCGAACTTCCACTGGAGTAGGATGGTCTGGCAAAACCGAAATGCAGACAGGTTCTGTCCATGTGCTCACCTCATCAACGATAGGTTTGATCAAGCGCTGGTCGAGGTACTCAATGGTCTTGAGTTTTAACTCCAAGTCACCATCATGGCCTGCCTCATCACTTGCCTCTACATGGACATAGACAAAGTCGTCTCCATCCTTCAAAGCCTGGATAGCTGCTGCAGCCTTGCCCTCGTAATTCGTATCAGAAAGACCTGTAGCGCCCTCTACGATGATGTTGCGAAGACCAGCATAATGACCGATACCACGAATCAGATCAACAGCTGAAATCACAGAGCCCTTCTTGATTTGAGGATACATCTGCGAAAGAGTCAGCATGTGTGGTCGATAACCACCGCCCCAAGGCCAGATCAGGTTTGCCATACGCTCGCCACGCTTCTTGCGTTCTATATTGAAAGGATGATTTTCCAAGAGTTCCTTACTCTTGATAATCAACTCGTTCAGAAGAGCGGCTGTATCGCTGCATGAGATATGCCCCTCTTCTATTTCTGATTCCGGCAGGATTGGTTTTACGAGCAGTTCATGCCAGTTCTCGTTAGGATGATCATGAGGTGGAGCACATTCTATGTGCTTGTTGCCATGATGCACCACGAGCAGATGGCGATACTGGATACCTGTTACGAATTCTACATCAGGATAGTCCTTTCCCAGAGTTTCATTGAGATACTTGATGAGTACATCCGCATCTTCTGTCTCCAGATTGCCACCATTGTGGGTGATGATCTTGCCATCCTGCACGTTGATGATGTTGCAGCGAAGCGCCAGGTCGGTTGGCTTCAACTCGTAGCCGATGCTGGCTGCTTCCAGTGGACCACGTCCTTCGTAAACCTCATTCTGGTCGTAGCCCATGATAGAGCTGTTGGCAACCTCTGAACCTGGCAGAAAGCCATCGGGTACAGTAATGAGTCTTCCTGTCTTGCCTTTCTTGGCAAGCATATCCATATATGGTGTATGGGCGTATTGAAGCAAGGTCTTGCCACCCAGTCTTTCTACTGGGTGGTCGGCCATGCCATCGCCTAAAATAATAATATGCTTCATAATTGTTATCCTTTATTGATTGATACGGTGAAATTAAACGTTGGCAATACTCATGATGTTGGCAAAGACACCGGCTGCTGTTACGCTGGCACCGGCACCATATCCCTGAATCATCATAGGGTATTCCTTGTAGCGCTCTGTGGTGAGCAATACGATATTGTTGGAACCTTCCAGATTGTAGAATGGGTGCTCCGGACCTACAGCCTGCAGACCTACACTGGTCTTTCCCTTGTCAAGGGTGGCAACGAAGCGCCAGCGCTTGTGCTCCATATCCAGAGTCTTGCGCTTAGCCTCAAAGTCGGCATCGAGCTGTGGCAGTTTCTTCCAGAAGTCATCAATGCTACCCTTGAAGAAAGAGTTAGGTACGAAAAGATTCTTTTCTACATCTTCCTGTTCTACACGATATCCTGCCTCACGGGAGAGGATGACAAGCTTTCTGATGACATCCATGCCACTGAGGTCGATGCGTGGATCTGGCTCACTGTAACCCTTCTCCTTTGCCAGTCTCACTGTCTCAGAGAATGGAACAACACCTGAGATGGCATTAAAGATAAAGTTGAGCGTTCCTGAGAGAACTGCCTCTATCTTAAGGATTTTATCTCCGGAATTTCGGAGGTCGTTGATGGTTCCGATGATAGGAAGACCTGCACCCACATTCGTTTCGAAGCGGAAGAATACACCACGCTGAATGGCAGTCTTCTTCAACTTCTCGTAGTTCTCATATTCACTTGATGCTGCAATCTTATTGGCAGCAATCACACTTACGTTATGCTCCAGAAGGCTCTGGTATAAGGTAGCAACATCCTTGCTTGCTGTACAATCTACGAATACGCTATTAAAGATATTCATTGCCAGAATGGTGTCACGAAGGAGTTCCGGTGTGCTAGGCAAGGAGTTCTTCAACTCTGTCTGGTAGTTCTCCAAGTCGAGTCCCTCACGATTGAAGATGGCGTTCTTGGAAGAAGCAATACCCACAACATTCAATTTTAACTTGCTGCGTTCCATCAAGTCTGCAGACTGCTTTTTGATCTGTTCAATCAATTTTCCGCCTACGGTACCTACACCGCAGATAAAGAGGTTGAGAACCTTATATTCTGAAAGGAAGAAGCTGTCGTGCAATACATTGAGTGACTTTCTCAAGTAATCACTCTTGACAACAAATGAGATGTTAGTCTCAGAAGCACCCTGAGCACAAGCGATGACAGAAATACCACTTCTACCAAGTGTACCGAAGAGTTTACCGGCAATACCTGCTGCGTGCTTCATGTTCTCACCCACGATGGCGATGGTAGCAAGACCGGTTTCTGCATGCATAGGATACATGGCTCCATCTGCAATCTCATTGTGGAACTCGTGGTTCAATACGTTTACTGCTTCATCTACATCCTGTTCACGTACACCGATAGAGGTTGAGTTCTCTGAAGAAGCCTGTGAAACCATAAATACCGAGATACCCTCGTTAGCCAGAGCGGTAAAGATACGGCGGTTTACACCGATGACACCCACCATGGAAAGACCGGTTACAGTGATGAGCGCAGTACCATTGATAGAAGAAATACCCTTGATAGGTTTCTGGTCGCTATCTATCTTATTCTTGATAATGGTACCAGGAGCATCCGGATTGAAGGTATTCTTAACCTTGATTGGAATATTGTTGACACAAACTGGGTAGATGGTAGGAGGGTAGATAACCTTTGCACCGAAGTTACAAAGCTCCATAGCCTCAATATAACTCAGTTCGTTGATAGTATAAGCTGATTTGATGACACGTGGATCGGCAGTCATGAATCCATCCACATCTGTCCAAATCTCAAGAACTTCCGCATTCAAAGCTGCTGCAATGATAGCTGCAGTATAGTCACTACCACCACGACCGAGGTTGGTGGTACGATCTGTATCTTTGTCACGGCTGATGAAACCCGGAACGAGAGAAATGCGAGGAAGGTCAGCGAAAGTATCCTTCACCAGTTTGTTGGTCAGCTCGCTGTCGAGGGTATGCTTACCCTTGCCATTCAGACGAGCTGTCTTGATGAAGTTGCGTGAGTCAAACCACTTGGCGCCACGAATCAGTGTGGCAACAATCTTCGAGCTGAGTCTTTCTCCATAGCTCACGATAGCATCCTGAGTCTTCTCGCTGAGGTCGTGAATCAGATACACACCGAAGTAGATGCTCTTCAACTGTTCGAAGAGGGCATCAACTGATTTAAAAAGATTTTCTCTATCCGCTGTGTCGGTGATGATGGTATCTATCATCTTATGGTGGCGATCAACCATGGCATCGAATTCGACTCTCCATGATTCATCACCCTTGAGGGCAAGCTGAGAGGTTTGCAAGAGTTTGTCAGTGATACCGCCAAGTGCGCTCACGACAACCACTACACTCTGTTTCTTTGCCTCATTTTCAACGATACGTTTCAAGCTGAGGATGCTTTTTACGGAACCAACTGATGTTCCGCCGAATTTTAATACTTTCATACGTTATTGAATTTTGCGTTGGTATTGTAATGCTCCCCCCGAAACGACCGGGGCCGAAGCAGAACTTGTGGGCAAAAGTACTAATTTTATAGCAAACTGCCAAAGAAAACTAAGAAAAAGTGGCATTTTGCAGGTATTTTTCATTCTTTTGTAGTTTTTTATAGCTTAAAATACTTTCTATACATTATTATATATGATAAAAGCGTTAAATCTTCTCGAAAAGTTTGGAGGTTTCGGATAATTTGCGTACTTTTGCGGATGTTAAATTGAAACAGAAACAGATATAGATAAGCACAATGAAGTATTTATTATTCTCAGATATTCACGGCTGCTTGCCAGCCTTGGAAAAAGTTCTCGATTTCTTCGAGAAGGAAAAGTGTGATATGATATGTATCATGGGTGACATCATCAACTATGGTCCGCGTAATAGAATTCCGGAAGGAATTGATCCTAAAGGGATAGTGGAACGACTGAATGCGCTGGCTGACAAAATAGTTGCTGTTAGAGGCAATTGTGACGCAGAGGTAGATCAGATGCTCCTTGATTTCCCTATGATGGAAACCTATGCTCTGCTGGTAGATGACGGTAAGCGCTATCTCTTGACCCATGGACATATTTACAATAAGGATAATATGCCAAAGGGTCCTTACGATGCAATGATTTATGGCCATTCGCATCTTTGGGAACTGTCTCACAATGACGAAGAAAAAGCTATTGTCAACACGGGTAGCATCACCTTCCCTAAGGGTGGTAATGTGCCAACGTTTGCTACTTTAGAGAATGGTAAATTTACAATGTACCAATTAGATACATTTGATGTATTGGCAACAATGACACTTTAGAAATCAAAGCTTAAATATCAAAGTTCAAAAATAAAACTATGATTCAGGAATATCAGATTAGAATTCTGCCAGAGCAGGCAGCCAATGAAGAGGGTATCAAGCGCTATCTGGCTAAAGAAAAAGGATTGGATGCAAGAACCTTGAATAAGGTGCGTGTACTGAAACGCAGTATTGATGCCCGCCAACGTACCATTTTCGTGAATCTGAAGGTACGTGCCTATATCAATGAGATGCCTCAGGATGATCAGTATGTCCATACGGAATATCCTGATGTAAGTTCGCGTCCGAGAGTCATTGTGGTAGGAGAGGGACCCGGCGGTCTCTTTGCTTCCTTACGTTTGATAGAGCTGGGATATCGCCCTGTTGTCCTGGAGCGTGGCAAGGACGTGCGTGAGCGTAAAAAGGACCTTTCCAACATCACCAAGACCCAGAAGGTGGATAGTGAGAGCAACTATTGCTTTGGTGAAGGTGGTGCAGGAGCGTATAGTGACGGTAAGCTTTATACCCGAAGCAAGAAGCGTGGTAGCGTGGATAAGATTCTGAATGTCTTCTGCCAGCATGGTGCCAATACGAACATCCTTGCAGATGCTCATCCTCATATCGGTACAGATAAGTTGCCTCGCGTGATAGAGAACATGCGCAATACTATTATCAATTGTGGCGGTGAGGTGCATTTTCAGACCAAGATGACTCGTTTTATCCTGGAAGGTGACCGTGTGATTGGGGTTGAAGCTGTTAACCTGGCAACAGGTGCAGAGGAGAATTATCGTGGACCGGTGATTCTGGCAACAGGTCATAGTGCCCGGGATGTCTATCGCTATCTGGCTTCTTCTAAGATTGAAATCGAGGCGAAGGGTATTGCCGTGGGTGTTCGATTGGAGCATCCTTCTCAGCTCATCGATCAGATACAGTATCACAACAGGAATGGCAGAGGAAAGTATCTTCCTGCAGCCGAGTATAGTTTTGTAACTCAGGTAGATGGACGGGGTGTGTATAGCTTCTGTATGTGCCCGGGTGGTTTTGTGATTCCTGCTGCTACAGGTCCTGAGCAGCTGGTGGTGAATGGTATGAGTCCTAGCAACCGTGGTACCGCCTGGAGCAATTCCGGTATGGTGGTAGAGACACATCCCGAAGATGTTGTACAGTCGGAAGAGGAATTGAAGGATCCTCTGGCTATGATGCATTTCCAGGAAAGGGTAGAGAAGCAGTGCTGGCAGCAGGCGAATATGAAGCAGACTGCTCCAGCGCAGCGTATGGCTGATTTTGTAAACAACCGTTTGAGCTATGATTTGCCAAAGAGTAGTTATGCGCCTGGAATAATCAGCAGTCCACTTCATTTCTGGATGCCATCCTTTATTTCCAAGCGTCTGCAGGAAGGGTTTAAGACTTTTGGCAAGAATGCGCACGGTTTCCTTACCAATGAGGCAACCCTGATTGCGATGGAAACCCGTACCTCTTCGCCTGTTCGCATCGTTAGAGATAGAGATACTTTGATGCATGTCCGTATTCAAGGTCTCTTCCCTTGTGGCGAGGGCGCCGGATATGCTGGTGGTATTGTCTCTGCAGGTGTGGATGGTGAACGATGTGCAGAAATGTGTGCAGAGTATCTGAAGCAACTATAAAACGTCCATATAATAATCAAAGAACAAGGAAAAAGTATAAAAGTATAAGAAAAAAGCAGGTAACGGAAGATCGTTACCTGCTTTTTTGTTCTTTGGATTTTCATTATCATTATTTGCTGAGATTGGCAATTGTTGCAATCATGGCAGCAATGCTGGAAAGACTACTACCCATGCTCATCGTTTCTGCCACTGTCATCTTGCGTTTCATCTTGGATGGAACAACTATCTCGCAACCAGGTTGAGCCTTGGCACCATGCCCCACCTTAGCTACCTTGCCATTCATATAGATAATATAAGCCTTGCTCTTGTTGGCATCAGATGCAAATCCACCCGCTTCATCGATGTAGCTGGCAATGCTCTTCCCCTTTTCATAGGCTACCGTATTGGCGTACATCACAGAACCATTGATTTTTACGGTTCCATTGTATTGTGGAACAATCAGCCTGTCACCCTCTCGCAAAATCATATCTGCATCACTGCCCGGATGCTTGAGCGCTTCGGCTAAGTCGATGCCTACAGGATATTCTTCAGGAACACTGAACTTCAACAGATCAGCATTCTGCGCATCTTTTGCAGTCTGGGTAATGGCACTGGCATTATTACTGCTTGCAGCCAACTGCAGAAGATTTTTCTGCTGTTGTTCTCTCTGCATTTTCAGAACAGCCTCCATGCGTGTTTTTTCAGCTTCATTTGCCTTACGCATCAGGCGGGCGCCCTTGATATATGCCTGGTCTGTGCTTCCTCCAGCCTTCTTGAAGAGATCGCTTAATCTGGCATTGCGGCGATCAAGGGTATAGGTGCCTCCAAACATCACTTCACCTTCAATCATCACGTTCTGCTGTTCCGTATAGGCTGGGCTCTTGCGGATGCTCACTTCATCGAAAGGCATCAGCTTGAATCCTGGAGTGCCATCCACCACAAAACCATCTTTCAGGGCGAGCGTGTAGGTCTTGGCTATAATGCTGTCTGGTTTTGTGGCTTTAGCGTCATTTACTCTTCGGCTTACCAGAACATTAATCGTAGAAGCCTTGTCGGTCAGTCCACCAGCCTGCAGCACGAAATCCTCAATCGTTTCATTTTCTGCATATTGATAGATTCCCGGATATTGTACTTCTCCGCGGATGGTGAGAGTTCTCTCTGAAATCTTTTCCTGTCTTGTCGGAATAAAGAGGACATCATTTTCCCTGAGTGGAATATCAGCCACAGTACCATTCATCACGCCTGCAATATCTACAGCTATTACTTCCAGTGATCTGTCCGATTTCATTCGATGCATGACGGCACGTGCCGTAAAGGCATCCTCTGTCAATCCCTCTGCGTGTTCTACCAATGTGCGGACACTGTTGATCTGCTCTCCTAAATTGTACATACCTGGCCGGAAGACAGCTCCCTTGATTTCTACGGTGTTGCTGTAGCGGGGGAGAATGGAATCTACGCTTACAGAATCGCCATCGTCGATATGGAAACTGGAGAAATCGAATTCCTCAACGTTATATACAGAATAGTCTCTGCCAGTCTTGCGATGGATGCGAACTGATTTCTTGTAAGCATCTCCTGTAAATCCGCCAGCATATTTAAGAAGAGAGTTCACGCTCTCGTTTTTCTTCATTTCATAAATCATCGGGCGCTTTACCTTTCCCGTAATCGTAACCAGACAGTCGTAGGCTCCCACAACGATGACATCATTATCTGCCAGGCGTACATTGCCGGTCAGTTTGCCATTGAGAATGTAATCATAGATATCTACCACGGTAACCAGTTTGTTATGGCGATAAACCTTGATGTTTCGCAATGTACCCAAGTCGTTGGTGCCTCCTGCCATATAGAGTGCGTGGAAAACGGTGGCAAAGGCAGATAGGGTATAGGTGCCTGGAGTTTTTACTTCGCCCATCACATTGACCATAATGGTCTTGGTTTGTCCTACAGTGAGTTTTATCTTGCTCGAACGGTATCTGCTACCCAGCGTATTGCGAAGTCGGGCATTTGCCTGAGCTACGGTCAAACCAGCCACCGATACAGGGCCAAAGCCTTCGATGGTAACTTCGCCATCAGGAGAAACGGTGCTTTCTATGGTTTTCTGTGATGCACCATAGATGTCAATGATAACCGCATCTCCAGGTCCTAAGCGATAGTTCTGTGGAGTGGCTATATTCATATTTGGCTCGAAGCTCAACTCTTTGTTATTGAAGATGTCTCTTCCGAAAACCTTCTTGGTTTTCGCTTCCCGTTCAGCAAGGAGACGTTTGATCATCATCGCTGTATCTGGAATAATACCATCCATCTCGTTTTGGAAATCCATATACTCCTCGTCATCCTCATCGAAAGTATGTTTGTACTGATCATCCTTCTGTGCAGAGATGCGATAGTTACTGTAGTTCTTCGATTCTTCGCTGATTCCCTTACCATAATCTTCACGGTGTTTACCATTGTTGGTACGAAGACGAGAGGTTTCCTTCCCCTGCAGTTGGGCGGAAGTGCCAGTTACCCCATCCTTTTTCAGCTGGCGCTGATACTTGTCTCTTACCCGTCGAATCTGAGAGATATCTACACCCTGCTGCATCAGTTTGGTAACTATCTGAGCATTTGATGACCCCTTTTCATGCTCTCTCACTACCAGACTCATCACCTGATCATCAGTCTTGGTGGAAGTCTGTGCGAAGGCTGAACCGGCTGCCGTAACAAGCAGAAGGAAGAGGATGAACTGTTTCCTCATTTTATTTATCTTCATCTTCATGATTTTCCTATTCATTTATGATCCTATAACTAGCTATTTATTATATAATAACTCATTTTTACGAAATTTGTTGCAAAGATACGAAAAAAAAAGTAATATCCAATGAAAATGACCGCAAATAACCATGACCGGTTCTGGGTCTTCATTGATGACCGGCGCCTGCCATCATTTAAGCCCCGCCCCGGTCTTCATAGATGACCGGTTTTCGGCACAATAGGCTGTTCCTTCGATTGCCGGTGCAAAGGTACGAAGATTTTCGGCATCTACCAAATTTTAGCATGTGATAAGGAGCGATTTAAGCAAAATACTTACGATTTGAAACTTCGTTAAAAAACGGACTCTATTTCTTATGGGGCGCATCTCTATGTTTTTGCGGTATCGAAAACTATGTTTTTCGGTATAAATCAGCATATTACGAAGTAATACCCGATTACAGGGAAACGTATTCAGTATTCAGTATTCAGTTTTTTTCGCTCTTGTTACCATCCTCTGTATAGATAGTATATTATATATATAATTATATATATATATAATATAAAATAATTACTTATAATTTATAACCATAGAAAGGGTAACTATCCCGAAAAAAACTGAATACTGAATACTGAACACCCTCTTAGACACCTCGCACCCTGGGTATCATGGCAGCATCAGGGGAAGATAGAAAAAGCCTTGGTTGCCAAAATAGCAACCAAGGCTCATTATGTTAGAATTCAATTTTTATTTTGAAATTAGATCTGCTCGCTCCAGTCCTCCTGGCTCTTACGAACGTAAGTCTGGTAACGGAGCTTAGCCATCTTCTCTGCCTGAGAGAAGAGCTCATCAGCCTCCTTAGGGAATGCCTTCTGTACAGAGAGGTAACGAACCTCACCGAGCAGGAAGTCGCGGAAGTTCTCCCAGTTTGGAGCCTTTGAGTCGAGTGTGAATGGGTTCTTACCCTCATCAGCCAACAGTGGGTTGTAACGCCACAAGTGCCAGTAACCGCACTCTACAGCCAACTCTTCCTCGTGCTGTGAACGACCCATACCGCCCTTACGCTTCAAACCGTGGTTGATACATGGTGCGTAAGCGATGATGAGTGATGGACCTGGATAAGCCTCAGCCTCGCGGATAGCCTTCAATGTCTGAGCATTGTCAGCACCCATAGCTACCTGAGCTACGTAGATGTAACCGTATGTAGTCTGCATCAAACCGAGATCCTTCTTGCGGATACGCTTACCCTGAGCAGCGAACTGTGCGATAGCACCGAGAGGTGTTGACTTAGAAGACTGACCACCAGTGTTAGAGTAAACCTCAGTATCGAGTACCAAGATGTTAACATCCTCACCAGAAGCCAATACGTGGTCGAGACCACCGTAACCGATATCATAAGAAGCACCATCACCACCGATGATCCACTGTGAACGCTTAACGAGGTAGTGATCCAAAGTCTTGAGCTCCTTGCAGATAGGGCAACCCTTCTCAGCGCAGGCAGCGATGAGAGGCTTCAACTCTGCAGCAGCCTCCTTAGAACCCTCAGAATCGTTCATGTTAGCCATCCACTTGTCAGCAGCAGCTACGAACTCAGCAGAAACCTTCTCGCTAGCCTTAGCCTCCTCGAGCAAGTGAGCGATGCGCTCCTTCATCTTCTTGTTACCCATTACCATACCGAGACCGAACTCGCAGAAGTCCTCGAACAATGAGTTGTCGAATGCAGGACCCTGACCCTTAGCGTTCTTTGTATATGGAGTAGATGGGATAGAAGCTGAGTAGATTGAAGAACAACCAGTAGCGTTAGCAATCATCTGACGATCACCGAAGAGCTGAGAAATCAACTTAACGTATGGAGTCTCACCACAACCAGAGCAAGCACCAGAGAACTCGAACAATGGCTGAGCGAACTGAGAGTTCTTAGGGCTCTGCTTGATGTCAACGAGATCCTGCTTAGAAGCAACGTTGTGTACGAGGTACTCCCAGTTAGCTGCCTCCTTGACCATATCCTCTGCGTCAACGTTGAATGGAACCATTGTCAACGCCTTCTCACCCTTCTTACCTGGGCAGACGTCAGCACAGTTACCACAACCCAGACAGTCGAGTACTGATGTCTCGATGCGGAAGTGCATGCCAGCCAAAGCCTTAGGTGCCTTAACATCCTGAGTCTCGAGACCCTCGATGCCTGCGAGCTCCTCATCGGTCAATACGAATGGACGGATAGCTGCGTGAGGACAAACGAATGAACACTTGTTACACTGGATACAGTTCTCAACGTTCCATACTGGTACGAATGCCTCAACACCACGCTTCTCGAATGCTGCAGTACCGTTCTGCCATGTACCGTCAACTGTGTCGTGCTTAACGAAGTCAGAAACCTTCAAGAGGTCACCTGCCTGGCCGTTGATAGGACGAACGAGCTCCTTAACGAATGCTGGAGCGTTATCCTCCTTAGCCTCATCGTCAGCGAGGTTAGCCCAAGCTGGATCTACTGTCAACTGCTTGTACTCACCACCACGGTCAACAGCGCCGAAGTTCTTGTCAACAACGTCCTGACCCTTCTTAGAGTAAGACTTCACGATGAATGCCTTCATCTGCTCTACAGCGAGATCCAAAGGAATAACCTCTGTGATACGGAAGAATGCAGACTGGAGGATGGTGTTGGTACGGTTACCGAGACCAATCTCCTGAGCAATCTTAGTTGCGTTGATATAGTAAACTGTGATATTGTTCTGAGCGAAGTAACGCTTTACCTTGTTAGGGATGAAGTTAACCAACTCCTCGCCGTCGAAGATAGTGTTCAACAGGAAGAAACCGTTCTTACGCAAACCACGAGTTACATCGTACATGTGGAGGTAAGCCTGTACGTGGCAAGCTACGAAGTTAGGAGTATTTACCTGATAAGCACTGTGGATAGGGCTGTCGCCGAAACGCAAGTGAGAGCAGGTGAAACCACCAGACTTCTTAGAGTCGTAAGAGAAGTATGCCTGGCAATACTTGTTAGTATTGTTACCGATGATCTGAACTGAGTTCTTGTTAGCACCAACAGTACCGTCAGCACCCAAACCGTAGAACTTAGCCTCGAACAAGTCGTCACCACCCATTGGGATTTCCTCCTCTTCTGGGAGAGAAGTGAATGTAACGTCATCAACGATACCTACAGTGAAGTGGTTCTTTGGCTGTGGCAACTCAAGGTTCTTGAATACAGCAACGATCTTAGCTGGAGTTGTATCAGAAGAACCGAGACCATAACGACCGCCAACGATCAATGGCTTGCGCTCGTCATCGTAGAGAGCTGACTTAACGTCGAGGTACAATGGCTCACCCTCTGCACCTGGCTCCTTAGTACGGTCGAGAACAGCGATACGCTTAACAGTAGCTGGGATAGTCTTCTTCAAGAAGTCAACAGAGAATGGACGGAACAGGTGAACTGCAACCATACCAACCTTCTTGCCCTGTTTGTTCAAGTAGTCGATAGCCTCGCGAGCTGGCTCTGTAGCAGAACCCATCAAGATAATGATGTTCTCAGCATCCTCAGCACCATAGTAGTTGAAGAGGTGGTACTCACGACCAGTGATCTTAGTCATCTCCTGGCAGTACTTCTCTACTACCTCAGGGATTGCATCATAGTAAGGGTTGCAAGCCTCACGGTGAGTGAAGAATGTCTCTGGGTTCTCTGCGGTACCGCGAGTAACAGGACGCTCAGGAGTCAAAGCACGGTTACGGAAGTCCTCGATGAACTCTTCCTTAACCAATGGACGGATGTCTTCCATATCCATCTCCTCGATCTTGTGGTACTCGTGAGAAGTACGGAAACCATCGAAGAAGTTAATGAAAGGAACCTTTGTCTCCAATGTAGCCAAGTGAGGAACTGCAGAGAGGTCCATCACCTCCTGAACAGAACCTGAGCAGAACATAGCGAAGCCAGTCTGACGGCAAGCCATTACGTCCTGGTGGTCACCGAAGATACAAAGTGAGTGAGAAGCCAATGTACGAGCTGATACGTTGAATACGCAAGGAAGCAACTCACCAGCAATCTTGTACATATTAGGAATCATCAACAACAAACCCTGAGAAGCAGTGTAAGTTGAAGTCAAGGCACCAGCCTGGAGAGAACCGTGAACTGCACCAGCAGCACCAGCCTCAGACTCCATTTCCTGGATAGAAACTCGCTGACCGAAAAGGTTCTTACGACCTTTGGCAGCCCATTCATCTACATGCTCCGCCATTGGTGATGATGGAGTAATAGGGTAGATAGCAGCAACCTCAGTAAACATGTAGCTTACGTGTGCGGCAGCTGTGTTACCATCACAAGTGATAAATTTTTTCTCTTTAGCCATTTTACTTTTAGATAAAATATTAAAAATGTTTTGTATTTAATTCTTCTTTTCGAAATTTCGTTAATACAGGAATCCCAAGAGCCACAACGGAATCTTGTTGTCCTTGCCCACCTCCGTATTGTAACGGGCATAGATGGTATCTGGATTACTACGCATCTTGTTGGGAGTTTGTGCATCACAGATTCTGAATTTCCTGTTGCCATCCACTGTATAATAGTGGTCTTTACCGCCCTGGTGAACTTTGTGGTCTTTCCAAAGAGAATTGACGAAGAATGTTTCCATCACTTCCTGCTTGTCAATCTGTATAGGATAGATAGCGTACATCAAGTTAGTATTATGCATCATCACCTTAGATGGTTTCTTCGGAAAATCCTGCCCATCCGGATAGATCATGTTGATGAGTCTGGAATCAGCCAGATACTTAATGTAGTTCATCACGGTTGCCCTACTTGTATTGATGCTTTCGGCCAGCTGGCTCACGTTGGGAGCCTTGGCGCCTTCGACAGCCAACTCGTAGAACAGGCGTTTTATTTTTGGCAGATACTTCAGTTCTATCTGCTTGATGAGGAGGATGTCAACCTCGGTCATCATGTTCATCGTCTTTAGTAGATTCTCTGTGAAGTTACGCTGTTCCAAGAAGAATGGGTAGAAGCCGTGATGCAGATAATCATTGAAGTATTTCATCGGACTCACCTTGGGAAGGATCTGCTTGATGATGTGTTCATGATTGCGGAGAATATCTTCGAGCTCGTATGGCTGGAAATCGTTGCCCGTCTTCAGATTGATATATTCTCTGAACGAGAAACCGCGGAGATTGTAACTCTTCACAATACCATTGAGCTCAGGGTTTTCTTCCTTCAAGCGCATGACGCTGGAACCTGTAAACACAATCTTCAATTCAGGATACAAGTCGTAACATTTGCGGAGTTCCTTGCTCCAGTCCTGCTGTTTGAACACCTGGTCTATCAGAAGTGTGCGTCCACCTTGATTCACAAAGTCACCTGCAAAATCGGCAATACCTCTGCTCTGGAAATAGAAGTTGTTCATGTTCACATACAAGCACTTGCGATCGTATGGTCCAAAGTGTTCCTTGGCATACTGGAGGAGAAAGGTAGATTTGCCTACGCCTCTAGTGCCTTTGATGCCAATCATACGATCGTTCCAGTCAATCTCATCCATCAAGGTTCGTCTGACTGGAGCATCTATATGCTCAACTAGGTATGTATGTGTTCTGAAGAATGCTTCTTCCATGCGTTTAATATTGATTCATATTTGTTTTTTACGATGCAAAGGTAATAATATATTTTAAATTTGCAAACTCTAGATAGCAAAAACTAACATTTTTTTCATTATTTAGCACTTTTCTAAGTAAAACTTACCCTCTTTTGCCGTTTTTATCTCAATAATTTGTATCTTTGCAGTATGAAACTACATATCTTCAATCCAGAACACGATTTGGCTTTGGCCGCTCATTTGCGACAGTTTACCGCTCCTCATGCAGGAAGACAGTTGCGAAGCGACCTTGCATTTATTCCTGCCTTGTGGGCAGATCAGGGTGACTTGGTGCTTGTTGACGACATTGACAATGCACGCGATAAGGTGCGCCATTTGGGTGAGCACCTGTTGGAAAAAGTTGAGTTTATAACCAAACTGCAGCTTGAGCATCTGCTTAAGACGGAGTTTATAGACTGCGTGCATCCTTGGGGATGGGACTTGAGTCTGAAAGGCGAGCTGGAACGTATCGGTTTGCCGGAAATTATGCTGCCTACTGATGAGGTATTAGATAAGGTACGCGCGATAAGTAGCCGCCAATGGGCCGCTGAACATCTGCAGCAGGACGTAGTATATGCAGACAACTTTGCCCTGGTTAAGGAATGCGTGATGAAGTGGGGCAAGGCTGTGGTCAAGGCTCCTTGGAGCAGCAGTGGAAGAGGCGTGAAATATGTTTCAGCCGAAGAGTTCCGGACAAACGGTGAATATCCGGCTTTCCAACGCTGGGTAAGCAACATCATCTTCAGGCAGGGTGGTGTGACCGTAGAGCCATATTATAATAAGGTGAAAGATTTTGGTATGGAATTCGAGATGCGTGACGGCAAGGTTCACTATCTGGGACTCTCGCTCTTCGATACTGTCAAAAATGCCTATACCGGCAACTTGCTCTGCTCTGAAGAAGAGAAGATTGATATAATGAAGAAATACGTCAGCGAAGATGCGCTTTTCTCTGCAAGACAGAAAATTATAGATATAGTTGAACCCGCGTTAAAGGAAAACTATAACGGACCATTTGGAGTAGATATGATGATTGCTGCAAAGGATGGCCAGTTAGAGCTTGTATCTTGTATCGAACTGAATCTTCGGAGAACGATGGGGCATGTGGCTCTTGAGTTAGCCAAGATAACCAAACCTCAGAGTCTGATGCGTGTTGACTTCGATGGTAACAGATATCATTTGCGTGTGTTGCCAGGTAAGGAGGCAGTTAACGAGTCTTAAATTTTAGCCTTCCGATGCAAGGAATCGCAGCAACTTGCATTTCATAGACAGATTATCAACAAAATTAAAAGATTATGAAAAAGAGAAATGACAGTAAGATAACTATGGCAGCCCTGATGATGATGGCTGCAATGGCTATGACTTCTTGTGCTAGCAGCAAGAAAATAAACGGTGATTCCAATGTAAGCAAGGACAGCGAAATGGGTAAGAATGAAGAGAATTTGGATAATAGCTATCTTGTTCTTTCTGACACCCAGCAGGATATTGTGAAGAAGAACAATGCATTTGCGCTTCGTCTCTTCAATAAGGTTACAGATATGGAGTCTAAGGTGATTTCACCTATGAGCGTATCTTATCTGATGGGAATGCTGGCAAATGGTGCGGATGGAATCACGCAACAGGAGATATTGAAAGCTATCGGGTGCGAGGGAGTTTCTGTCAGCGATCTGAATGAGCTTTATAAGGCTATGCTTCTTACTGCTAACAAGCAGGATAAGCAGACAACCGTGAATATAGCTAATTACATTGCCGTAAACAAGAACTTCCAGCTCAACAAGGATTTCTGTCAGAAAGTGAGCGATAGTTATTTGGCTGGTATCGAAAGTCTGGATTTCACTTCTTCCAAGTCAACAAACCGCATCAATGGCTGGTGCAAGGAAAAGACCAACGGCATGATTCCCCGTATTATTGATCAGGTTTCAGCCGATGCAGTATCGTATCTGATGAATGCCATCTATTTCAAGGGAACATGGCAGAACAAGTTCAATGCCAAGGACACTAAGCTGGAGAACTTCCGTGGCTATACACGTGATATCCAGAAAGTAGAGATGATGCATCAGGTAAAGAAGCTCTTCTATGCTGAGAACAAGGATTTCAAGGCTGTAGATCTTCCTTATGGCAATGGCAGCTATCGCATGCTGGTACTTCTGCCAAATGAGGGCAAGAATATCCAGGAAATGATGAAAGGATTGGATGAAGAGAAGCTGAATCAGATTTCGCAGAATATGGAAAACTGTATGGTGAATCTCAAGTTGCCTAAATTTACTATCGAGCAGGAACTGCCTCTGAATGCAATCATCAGTGATTTGGGTGCTCCTTCTATGTTTGTGGCAGGCAAAGCGAACTTCAGTCATTTTGCTGACGGCAATTTCTTTGTAAGCAAGATGCTTCAGAAGGCAAAGATAGAGGTGAATGAGCAGGGAACAAAGGCTGCTGCTGTAACTGCTGCCGTGATGCTGACAGCCATGGCACCTGAGGAGACAAGAAATGTGGAGTTCATCGCTGACCGTCCATTCGTGTATATGATTCAGGATAGTCAGAGTGGCGGTATCCTTTTTATGGGACAATATTGCGGAACGCACTAATTCAAGAATAACCAAATAAAAATCCCTTAGGCTTGTGGAAGTCTAAGGGATTTCTTTTTATCCGAATTTCTCAACGAACTCATCTTCCGTGATGATAGGGATGTTGAGTTCGTGTGCCTTCTTGTTCTTTGAACTCTGCGAGGCAGCATCGTTATTAATCAGATAGTTGGTGCTCTTGCTTACGCTTCCCGTCACCTTGCCACCTTGACTCTCGATGTAGGCCTTCAACTCGTTGCGGTTTTTATAATGATGAACATCGCCCGTTACAACGAAGGTTAGTCCATCACACAGCGTGCCTTTTTCTACAGGTGCCTGTTCTGTAATGGTCAGCTCCTTCATCAGATGCTCTACATGAGCGAAGTTGTTGTCATCTTTGAACCAGGCGATGAATTTGGCGCTTTTTTCAGGACCGATACCGTCGATGCTGGCAAACTCATCATCAAACATGCAGAGCCGTGCGGTTTCTATCAGTTCCTTGACAGGATAGCGTTCAATGAGCTTTTTGGCAACATCACCTCCACACAGCGGGATGTTCAGTGCATAGAGCAGATGACGCCCATCTGTATTTCGGCTTTTGCGGATGCTTTCCAGCATATTGCCTACACTCTTCTTTCCGAATCCTTCCCAGGAAGAGATGACATAGGCATGATCGGAAAGATGATAAAAGTCTGCATATTCACTGATCAAGCCTTCGTTTACCAGCTTCCAGATAGTCTGTTCTGAGATTCCTTCTATGTTCAGGCCTTCCTTGCTCACGAATCTGGCAAACTTCTTAATCTGCTTGGCTGCACAATGTGGGTTGGTGCAATGCAGAGTCTTCGTACCGCTTTCGCTTTCTCTAACGGTGGCTTCAGCATGACAGACAGGACACACTTCAGGAATTTCAAAAACACCCAGTGATTCTGTCACATTGATCACCTTGGGGATAATCTTGTTGGCCTTGATTACCTGCAATCGGGTTCCCTTGCCTCCGATACCCAAACGCTCGCATTCACTTACATTGCAGAGAGATGCTCGCTGAACAGTTGTGCCTTCCAGTTCTACAGGCTTGAAGACAGCCACAGGAGTGATGGTGTTGGCTGCACACGACCATTCGATGTGGTCGAGTTCGGTATCGGCGTGCTCATCTTGCCATTTGAAGGCGTAACCGGCTCTTGTTGCATGATGACCTGTTACGGAACCAGTAGCAGCATAGGAGGTGTCATCGTAGCAGATGACGAGACCATCTACAGGGAAAGGATTCTTTTTGTTGGTCACCTTAGCTGTAAAGGCGTCAATTTCCTGTTGAATATTTTCGGTAGTTGGCTGCTCTATCTTCTGGCGTTCTACCGGATGAAAACCCTGTTCTTCCAGCCACTGCATTCTTTTGCCCCATGATGTAATTTCCTGTTCGCAATAAACCAGGGTGAAAGGAATCCATTGGATATGGCGTTGCTTTACTTCTTCTACATCTTTCAAAGAAAGAGATCCGGATGCAAGATTGCGCGGATTGGCGTAATCACCTTCGCTTTCGATGATAAACTGCTCGAAGTCGGCATAAGAGATGACAGCCTCGCCACGAATCACGAGATGTCCCTTTTCCGTGATAGACTGCGGAATACCACTGATAGCTGGTGCCAGATGCGTAATGTTGGTGCCTATATGACCATTACCGCGAGTCACCACCTTGGTTAGTTTGCCATTGTCGTATGTCACAACCAAGGTGAGGCCATCCAGCTTCCAGGAAATCCAGATAGGGCGGTTTTCTGCCCACTTAACGAGGTCGCTGACCTTCTTGGTCTTTGCCAGAGAGAGAGCAGCGAACTCGTGTTCTTCCTTCTGACCGACGATCGTATCTTCAGAAACTTTGTTGGTAGGGGAGTCGGGGAGAATTTCGCCGGTTTCCTCTTCCAGCTTCTTGAGTTGATCGAACAGGGCATCCCATTCGTAATCGGTAAGGATTTCACCTTTGCCGTTATAATAAACATCAGAAGCTTGGTTCAGTTGATTGACCAAGCTTCTCATTCTATTTAATTTATCCTCCATAATGTCTGTAAATCGTTATTGTATTTGTGGCTGTATCGTTTGCTTTTCGAAAGCAAAGCGCATACCTCTGTTCCCATAGTTGATTCTTCCGCAGATGCAGAAGCCCATGGAAGAGAGCAAGTTAATCATCGGAAGATTATCGAAATTGGTATCTACCTTGATGCTAGGAACCTTTTCTACCTCGCAGAGACTATTCACCTTATTAATAAATATACGTGCGAAACCCTCACGCTGATATTTAGGCAACGTAGCAAAGCGATGTATTACATAATAATCGCCTGTGGTAAGCCAGTCGCCATCGATAAAATCGTACTGTGGTTCACCATTGAGTGCTACTGCACCATAGACAGCCACCTCGCCATCTACGGTAAGTACGTATGCGTTACCATTGTTGATGTCGTCTTTTATATCGTGCTCGGCAGGATAATCATTAGTCCACTGATGACGTCCTGATGCGATCATAGAGCGACGAGCCTGGTCAATGATGTTCCAACACGCCTCAAAGTCCTTAATATATGCAGGTCGAAAATCGGTCTTCATTTCTTTGTATATTCACTTAATTATTTATTAATCGGGTGCAAATTTAACAAAAAAAAACGAATTAAAAGTACAAACAAAGAAAAAACTGCATTTTTACCCGCATTTTTCCTTTAATTTCTAGCTTTTTCGTCTTTTCGGTAGTTAAAATCCGCTATTATCTCTAAAGTTTTACAAGTAAATGATAACGCCCTGTGAGGACAAAAAACATAAATCTCTTCATGCTTTTGCCTGACAGGGCGACTTTCCTTAGAGTGCTAAAGTCTTATCAAGTTCGGCGATAATAGCATCCTTCTGGTCCTTGATGTGCTGACCGATGAATACAATCTTGATCATACGGTCACCAAGTTTCTCATCCCATTCCTTTTCGAGCTGCGGATTGTTCTTGCGCAGTTCTGCGAGCTGGTCGGCTGGCATTGTTGCGAGCCACTGACCTGCCTGCTTGACTGTCTTCTGCTGACCAGCCTGCTCGAAAACATAGCACATGTCTGGTTCATCAGCAAAATAGCAGATACCCTTGGCACGAACGATGTCACGAGGCCATTTTCTTGCAACAAACTCATCGAAGAGACCCAGGTCGAATGCCTTGCGGCGATAATATACGAAGGTTCCGATACCATATTCCTCAACTTCGCCACCTTCGTGGTCATGGTCATGATCGTGATGATGGTGGTGGTGACCATGTTCATGATCCTCGTGATCGTGATGGTGATGCTCGTGCTCGTCATCTTCTCCATCATGGTGGTGATGATGCTCATGCTCTTCTTCTTCATGGTCCTCTTCTCCGCTTCGCTCAGATTCGATTTCCTGAATCCAGCCTGCTGATGATGCAACAGTCTGCCAGTCAAACTTGTGAGTATTGACAATCAGATCGAGATCTACATCACCATAGTTACATTCGAAAATCTCTGCCTTAGGCTGGATAGCGCGGATAATCTGCTTCAGGTGCTCCAACTCCTTAGGCTCTACATCTGCTGCCTTATTGAGAAGGATGATGTTACAGAATTCCATCTGCTGGATGACGAGAGAAGCGAGATCCTCCTCATCGAGGTTTGGCTTCATCAAATCAGAACCATTGGCAAACTCGTCCTTCATACGAAGTGCATCAACTACAGTAACGATGCTGTCTAGGCGCAAGATACCATTCTTTATATACTGAGGGCCCAGGGATGGGATAGAGCAGATGGTCTGTGCTATAGGTGCAGGCTCGCAGATACCGCTTGCCTCTATTACAATATAGTCGAAACGCTTCATATCTACGATTTCCTTGAGCTGTTCTACAAGGTCCATCTTCAAGGTACAGCAAATACATCCATTCTGGAGTGAAACCAGGGAATCATCCTTCTGACCTACCACACCACCTTTCTCTATGAGAGCTGCATCAATATTCACCTCACCGATATCGTTGACTATAACGGCAAATTTGATACCCTTCTTGTTAGCCAAAATCTTGTTGAGCAGGGTAGTCTTACCACTGCCCAAATAGCCTGTCAAAAGCAGGACTGGAACTTCTTTATTGTTCATAAATTCCTCTTTTTATAGTGTTATACTTTAATTACAAAAGCGGGAATAGCAAATAACATGCCACTCCCGCCTTATGAAAAGTTAATTATTACTTACGATAGTTATCAAGACCCTTATGCAAGAAGTCAAGATAAGCACTGACATCCTCCTTGAAGCTGAATGCAGCGTTCAGAGGATTTCCCTCATTATCCACAGGAATGTAGAATGGCTGGGCATTAGCACCAAACTTGCTTGCCTGCAAGTAGCTCCACTTGTCACCGATAGTTCTCAATGTACGCTTCTCGCCATTGAAAGTCACCTCCATAGGCTGTGACAATGGAGTCTTGTCATCTACATAGAGAGAGATGAGTACGTAGTCCTTTGTCAAAATGTCAGTAACACTAGGGTCTGTCCAGACAGAAGCTTCCATCTTACGGCAGTTGACACAACCGTAGCCGGTAAAGTCAATCAGTACTGGCTTGCCTGCTGCCTTTGCTGCTGCCATACCTTCCTCGTAGTCCTTATAAGCCGGTTCTACCACCTTGGTATTCAGGTTGAAATCCTGGGTATTTACTGGTGGGGCAAAAGCACTTACTGCCTTGCAAGGAGCACCCCAAAGACCAGGAATCATATAAACAGAGAAAGCCAAAGAACAAAGACCAAGCATAATGCAAGCTACTGGCATTGGCTTGTTGAGGTCACCGCCGATGGCATCTACCTGGAACTTCAACTTGCCAATCAGGTAGAGACCGAGCAGGCCGAAGATGACAATCCAGAGTGAGAGGAATACCTCGCGATCCATAATGTGCCAGCCATAAGCCAAATCTGCTACAGACAAGAACTTCAAAGAGAAAGCAAGCTCTATGAAACCAAGCACAATCTTGATGGTCTCCATCCAAGAACCAGACTTAGGAGCTGACTTCAACCAAGATGGGAAGAGTGCAAAGAGGGTGAATGGCAAGGCGAGAGCAAGGGCAAAACCAAACATACCAATGGTTGGTGCCAACCAGTCACCTGATGTAACAGTCTGTACCAGAAGTAAGCCGATGATAGGAGCGGTACAAGAGAAACTTACGAGCACGAGTGTGAACGCCATCAGGAAGATGCTGATGAGTCCGGTTGTGCTGGAAGCTTTATTATCTACAGCATTTCCCCAACTGTCTGGCAACTTGATTTCGAACCATCCGAAGAATGAGAATGCGAAGACTGCCAGAAGCAAGAAGAGGATGATGTTGAATACCGCACTTGTACTAAGCGCATTGAGGGTACTAGGGCCTGCAATGGCAGTAACGGTGAGACCGAGTGCCAAGTATATGATGACAATACTCAAACCATAAGTGATCGCATCGCGGATACCCTTCTTCTTGTCATTCTTGGCACGCTTCAGGAAGAAGCTTACAGTCATCGGAATGATAGGCCAGATACATGGCATTACAAGAGCGAGCAAACCGCCCACAAAACCAATAATGAAGATATAGAAGAGTGAATGGTTGGCAATATCATTGTTGCCACCAAAAGCCTGAAGCTCCTTTACTACCGGTTTCCACCAAGCCTTAGCATCATCACCATCTACAGAGAATGATGAATCGATATTAGCTGTGCTATCTACTTTCTCTGCTACGGCAAGTTGAGCCAAAGAGTCTGCTTTCGCCTTAGCAATAGCTGCTGGATCTTCTGTCATTTCGTTAGCTTTCGCATCTTCAGAGCTGACAGCATCCTTGCCATCTACAGCAGGAGATTTACCACTATGCTTGAAGCTTGCCTCGCTAGGAGGAAGACAATTCTGGTCGCTGCAAGCGCCATACTCTAAATAAGCATCGATACGATAGTTAGGCTTGGTGAACTTCACTTTCTGTACGAAAGTGGCGCTACCCTCGAAGAAGCGTAACTTCATCTCAAAGAGAGGGTCGAACTTTGAAATTTCATGGCCACGAGCCTGTAACTTGCCTACGAGTTCTACACCGTCAAGCTTGTTTACGTTAAAAGTGGCTGAAATAGGTCCGTCTGCGCCCAAACCTGTAGAATAGACATGCCATCCCGGTTGAATCTTTCCATTAAACACGATTTCCGCTACAGCGGTTCCATTGGTCTTGAGCGATGTAGAGAACTTCACAGGGTTCATCATCTGCGCATGAGCCAACATTACTACTAAGAGTAACTGTAAAACTGCAATAAACTTTTTCATTTCTATTTGTGTACTAATTTTGATTGCAAAGATACTAAATTTTACTTAAAACACGGCAATCATCGGAGTATAGGTACTTGCCTTTTAGTTTTTTTTAGAAAAAATGCTATAAAATCATCTTTCTTTCTTGGTAATATAACAAAAATTCTGTATTTTTGTAGCCAATTTGCGAATGAGAAAAAGAAGATTATACATATTTGGTCTATGGATAGCTACATTGAGCATCTTGCTATCCACGGTGATGACCCATCATCACCACATGGGGCGTATCTGTATGATTCAGGAGCAATGTGAGCAGGATGGCAACATCAATGATGAACATACCGACCATCATAATCAGGAAAATGATAGCGATCGTGAAAACTGTAGCGTTCGTCAAATGCATCAGTTTGTTGTCAATTCCAAGATGGTGAAGGGTATCCGCAAGTTGCTGGTAGATGAGAACCATCAGTTCATGATCCTGTCTTGTTCTTCCCTTTTAACCCTCCCTCGTCTCTCACTCATTTCAGTGAGATGGCAGCATGTGGCAGCTTCTCCTCTTGCTAAGGAGCTGGCGGCAGGCTACAGCAGACGGGGACCTCCTTCTATTTTATGATTTTACAAGTTTGCCACTTGGTTGCAAAAATCGGTTTGAAGATTCGAATGCAACTGAGTTGCAAGATTTTCTGTGTACTTTTGCCAACGGATTTTTGATAAGATTCGTAGTGTGAATTGTAGCGTAGATTTATAAAATAAAAGGAAAAAGCAAACATGAAAAGAATAATTTTGATTGTCGCCGTTACGGCGATTGCCTGGGCTGGATTCGCTTTCTTTGCGAAACAAACCGGTTCTGAGGCTCATGCACACGAGGAGCATGAGCATGAAGAAGAAGTAGATTTTGATCATATTCCGTTGACTGCCAAGCAGGTAAGCACCGTAGATTTGAAGATGGGTGAAGCTGTGGAGCGTGAGATGGATGCTACCATAGAAGCGAAAGGATCGCTCGTACTGCGTGCACAGGCGATGGGTGATGTTGCCTCTTTGATGGGCGGTATCGTGAAATCTATTTTTGTTAAAGAAGGGCAGCTTGTTCATAAAGGACAGGTTGTTGCTACCGTTGAAAATACAGATGTGGTAAGTCTTCAGCGTGAGTATTACTCTGCTGCCAAGGAGTGCGAACTTGCCAAGGCTGATTTGGAGCGCCAACTTCTGCTCAGTAAGCAGGGAGCAGGTGTGAAGCGTACCTTACAGCAGACCAAGAAAGATTACCAAGTGGCTCATGCCAATCTTTTGGGTATTGGCAGGCAGCTCAGCCAGATGGGTATTTCTACTTCCGCTGTATCCAAAGGTAAGTTTACTACAGCCTTTCCTTTGCATGCGCCTATCTCCGGCATCGTGAGCGAGATGACTGCCAGTCTGGGAAGTTATGCTGATATGCAGACTCCTCTGATGAAGATTAGAAACACCCAGGCAGTGGAATGCGACCTCAATGTCTTCGAAAAGGATTTGGCGAAGATCAAGGTGGGCAATCGTGTAACCATAAACCTGACCAATCAGCCTGGCGTAAAACTTTCAGGAACCGTTTATGGCATGAATCAATACTTTAACGATAACTCGAAAGCCGTTGCCGTTCACGTAAAATTGGACGCGGCTAGCGTGAAGAGTTATCTGCATTCTTCTTCAGGCAACACTCATGGCGGAAAGCTTTTCGCAGGTATGTATGTAAGCGGAAAGATAGCTACAGGTAGCCAGCAGTGTCTCGCCTTGCCATCCCATGCAATTGTTTGCGCGGATGGAAAGCAGTATGTCTTCGCTCTCAATGGAGCTCCCAGCAAGGGTAGCTACAGCTTCTCCCGTCATGAGGTGACCACAGGCGCTTCGGATGGTAAATATACGGAGGTGAAGCTTTGCAACCATCTGCTGAAGGGCAAGAATGGAGCTGCCGGCAAAAAGATTGTAACCGAGAATGCTTATTATCTGGCTTCGCTTACAGGCGAACATGGCGAGCATGCACATTAAGCTTTAGCTGACAGATGAATGTTTTAAATGAATCATTTTTAGATTAAAGCTTATGTTTCAGAAACTTATTACTTATTCCATTCGCCACAAACTGGTGATTGGAGTACTCTCTATAGCCCTAGCGATATGGGGTGTCTGGTCGCTGATGCATCTTCCTTTCGATTCCACCCCGGATATTACAGATAATCAGGTACAGGTCATCACACAGGCTCCTTCGCTGGGAGCCCAGGAGGTGGAACAATACGTAACCACTCCTGTAGAGATGGCGCTTGCAAATATCCCCCGCATCCAGGAACGCCGAAGCATTTCAAGAAGCGGACTCTCGGTTATCACGCTTGTCTTCGACGATGCCGCCGATATCTATTGGGCACGTTCGCAGGTGAGTCAGGTAGTGGAACAGTTGGAGAAAGAACTGCCTAAGAACACCGAAACCGAGATGGGACCTATTGCCACCGGATTGGGCGAAATCTACCACTATACCATTCGTGCCAAGGAGGGATACGAGCATAAATACTCGCTCACCCAGCTCCGAACCATGCAGGACTGGATTGTGCGCAAACAGCTTTCCGGAACCCCGGGCGTTGCCGAAGTAAGCGGTTGGGGCGGCTATGTCAAGCAATATGAGGTGGCTATCAATACCGACCAGCTGAACGCCAGCGGGGTCTCAGTAAACGAGGTGTTTGAAGCCTTGCAGCGCAACAATGCCAATACGGGTGGCAGCTACATCGAGCAGAATTCCAACCAGTATTATATCCGAGGCATCGGTGTGGTGAAGAATCTGGAGGATGTTGCCAACATCACGGTGAAGACGGTGGATGGAACACCTGTCAAGGTGGGCGATGTGGCAAAGGTTCAGTTGGGCCATGCTACCCGTTTCGGTGCCGTTACCCGCAATGGCGAAGGCGAGGTGGTGGCTGGTATTGCCATCATGCTCAAGGGCGAGAACTTCCAGGAAGTTATCAAGAATGTAAAGGAACGAATCAATCAGATTCAGAAATCACTTCCGGAAGGAGTGGTGATCGAACCGTTTATCGACCGAACCAATTTGGTGGACCGAGTAGAGAGCACTATCGCCCGCAACCTGATTGAAGGCGGACTTATCGTAATTTTCGTACTTGTTATCTTCCTAGGTAACTGGCGAGCCGGACTTGTTGTAGCAAGTGTCATCCCACTGAGTATGCTCTTTGCCTTCGGCATGATGAAGACCTTTGGCATCGACGGAAACCTGATGTCGCTGGGAGCCATCGACTTTGGTATGATAGTGGATTCTGCGGTCATCATTGTTGAAGCTGTGGTGACACATATCAATACCGGTCATTTCTCGCAGCCGGAAGTTCGTGCTGCTTATCTTGCTCAATGTCAGAATGGTGGAGCTGCAACCCCATTTGCTCTGACCCAGAAACAGATGGACGAGGAAGTTCATTTCTCTGCTTCCCGAATCCGTCAGAGTGCTGCGTTCGGTGAAATCATCATTATGATTGTATATATTCCGCTGATGACACTGGTAGGAATCGAAGGAAAGATGTTCCGTCCTATGGCACTTACTGTATTCTTTGCCATTCTGGGAGCCTTCATTCTCTCGCTTACCTATGTGCCGATGGCAAGTTCGCTGATGTTAAGTCGAAAGGTACATACCCGAAAAACATTCTCCGACCGCGTGATAGAGAAGTTGCAGGCATGGTACCGTCCGGTTCTAGACTGGGTCTTGGCACGTAACAAGGATGTCATCACTGGTGCTGTGGCTCTTTTCTGCGTCAGTATCGTGGGCTTCAAATATCTGGGAGGCGAATTCATCCCAAGTCTGGAAGAAGGAGACTTTGCCGTGGAGATGAGTATGTCGCAGGGAACTTCATTGTCGCAGATGGTGGAGAGTTGTACCAAGGCTGAAAAGCTACTCAAGAAGGAATATCCTGAGATCAAGCAGGTAGTAAGCCGTATAGGTAGTGCTGAGATTCCTACAGACCCGATGCCGGTAGAACGTGCCGACATCATGATTGCCCTGAAACCGAAGGCTGAATGGACCTCTGCCAAGACTACTCCAGAACTGATGGAGAAGATGGAGGAAACCTTGAGTGCCATTCCTGGATTGGAAGCAGAGATTTCTCAACCCATTCAGATGCGCAACAATGAGCTGCTGACAGGTATCAAGCAGGATGTGGCTATCAAGATATTTGGTGATGATCTGGACGTGCTCACTCAGCAGGCAGGCAAGGTGAAGAAAATGATAGAAGATGTGCCGGGCGTGAGCGGTATCTTTGTGGAGGAAGTTGCCGGTCTGCCTCAAATCCAGGTAAAATACAACCATGAGAAGATGGCTGCCTACGGGGTTAGTGTGGATGATATCAGTGAGATATTGGAAACCACCTTTGCCGGAGCCGTGGCGGGTTCTCTCTACGAAGGTGACAAGAAGTTTGATATCGTGCTGCGTATGGATCCTTCGCAACGCAACGTAGAGTCGCTTGAGCAATTGAGCATACCTCTCAAGGATAGTACGGATATTCCGTTGTCTCAGGTGGCAGACATTGATTATTCACCAGCGCCGGCTCAGGTTTCTCATGAAGATGGTGCCCGCCGCATCTATGTTGGATTCAACGTGAAGGGCAGGGATGTGCAGAGTACCGTGGAGGATATCCAGGAGATTCTCGATGAAAAGCTGAAGTTGCCGGATGGCTACTATTATAATTATGGTGGTGAATTTGAAAACCTGCAGAGTGCAACCAACCGTCTGATGGTAGTAATACCGATAGCGCTTGTCATTATCTTGCTGTTGCTCTATGCTACAGTGAAGAATGTTCGTGAGTCGCTCTTCGTCTTCTCAGCCATTCCGCTGGCAGCCATCGGAGGCGTCTGGGCTTTGTGGCTCAGAGGTATGCCTTTCAGCATTTCGGCAGGTGTCGGCTTCATAGCCCTCTTTGGTGTAGCTGTGCTCAATGGAATCGTACTTATCGGACAGATGAACCAGATGCAGCGTGAAGAAAAGACTGCTGACAAACTGTCAGCATCCATTGGAGTTACAGAATTGATTCATCATCGCATCATCGAGAGCTGTATGGTTCGCTTGCGTCCTGTCTTGATGACGGCACTTGTTGCCTCTATGGGTTTCCTGCCAATGGCACTTTCCCAGGGTGATGGAGCAGAGGTACAGCGCCCTCTGGCTACGGTGGTGATAGGTGGTCTGATAACCAGTACACTGCTCACCTTGCTGGTATTGCCTGCTATCTACAAGACATTCACCAGGAAATAGGCAATTAAGAAAACAACATAAAACATTTAGGATGAACAAGAGAAAAAAGAAAACTATATTCGGGCTCGCAGCAGTTTTGATGCTGCTGGCCCCTTCAGAGGCAAAGGCTCAGCTTTTCGATGCCACCATTCCCGGCAAGAAGATGACTTTGGAGCAGTGTTTCCAGTTGGCAGATAAGCAGAATCTGACGTTGCAGGCTGGAAGAAAATCGATAGAACGTGCCAAGGTAATGGAAGGAACGGCATGGGATGTGGACAAGACAGAGATTGCTTTCGGACAGAATCCGGCTTCAAGCGGCGATACCGATAATGCCCTTGCATTTTCACAGGGCATCGAATTTCCAACGGTTTATACCGCCCGCCGTGGTCAGCTTAAGGCAGAAACTCAGGCGGAGAAAAGTCGTCTGGGTGTAACTGATCAGCAGATTAAGCTTGAGATTGCTTCTGCTTATTATGCAATGCTCTATCAGACCCATCGTCTGAGCATCCTTCAGCGCCAGGATTCCATCCTCGACCGTTATTGCGATGTAGCCGAGAAGCGTTACAAGGCGGGTGAAGCCAGGCAGCTGGAGTTCCTTACTGCCGAGCGCTTGCGTAATGAAAACCATTTAGAGATGGTAAATGTGAAGAGTGTGGCTGAGAACAAGCAGTTAGAACTGATGGCATTATTGAATACCGATCAGCCAGTTTTGCCAGCAGAATCTTATCTCATTGCACTGCAATCTCCTGTCAGCGGAACCTTCAACTATCAGCAGACTGCTGATGCGCAGTATCAGCAAGACCGTCTGAAGGCACTCGATAAGGAGGTGAAGTGCGCCAAGACTGGTTATGCGCCATCTCTTTCGCTTACGGTCCGTACCCAGGCACTCATTTCCAGTTGGGATCCTTATCACATCGACCGTCAGCGTTTTACCGAGGGTAACTTCTTCGGCTTTGAGATAGGAGTAGGCGTGCCTCTCTTCTATGGTGCAGCCAAGGCAAAGGTGAAGGCTGCCAAGAAGAATCGTGAGGTGGCAGAACTGGAGATGCTGCAGGAGCGGAGAGAAAAGGAACGTGATTATCGCCTAGGCTACAACCGTTTTCAGAATGCAGCCAAACGCATGGCTTATTATAACGGCGAGAACATTTCTAAGGCAAAAGAAATCGTTCGCCTCAGTACTGCCGAGTATGAGAGTGGCGAGATCAGCTATGTGGAGTATGCCAATGCCTTGCAGGAGGCGATAGATATGGGTATGAAGCATGCCGATGTCATCAATGAATATAATGAGGCAGCCTTGGCTTTGCTGGGGCTTTCGAATAATCTGTAAGAGACAAAAAAAGTCATATCCCTTTGATTGGGGATATGACTTTTTTGTTTTAGAAAACCTATCTTGAGTTCTATTAAGATGATTCTTTTCTATATTAATTTAGAACACTCTTCCGAAGATGATCTTGATGAAAGTCTTGCCTAAGATTCTGGCATCAAACCACCATGAACGATGCTCCAGGTAGTATAGGTCCATATCCAGGCGGCGCAACATCTTCTCCATCGTATCTGTGTATCCGTTATAGAGGGTTGCGTAGGAAGTAACACCAGGGCGAATCTGATACAGATTCTTATATCTAGGGTCACGTTCCATAATCTGGTCTATGTAGAACTTTCGTTCTGGTCTTGGACCAATAAACGACATGTCGCCACAAATCACGTTCCAAAGTTGAGGAAGTTCATCCAGATGATGTTTTCTCAGAAACTTGCCGATACGGGTAAGCCGCTTATCTTTTTTATGGGAACAGAGCTGAGGACCATTCTTTTCTGCATCCACCGTCATGCTTCTAAATTTATAGATGTTGAAGGGACGCCCAAACCGTCCGATTCGTTCCTGCTTGAAAATAGCTGGTCCACCATCTTCACATCTTACCATTATATATATTAGAAGCATGAGAGGCGAAACGAGCAGTAAGCTGATTGTTGCTAACAGAAAGTCGCCAGCTCGCTTGACGTTTCGCTCCATAGCACTCATTCCATCTGCTATGACTTTTGTCTTAACAATACTATTTCTCATATAGAGTTATTCCATTTACTATATAAACGTAAAGTTGTGCGATATATTACATTTATCTATCCTTTTCTTTTAACAAAGCAGTAACTATCCTGTTTTCGCTTCATTAGCTTCAGAATGTATGTTGGCAAAAACAAAAAAGCAAAGTAGAAGCAAGCCTTCAACCATCCATACCCCAGAATGCTACGATAAACAGCTATATTGTATTTAGCAAGTGATATCTTGCTGCTGGATATGGAATGCTTGTGGCGGCAATACACAGCCAGCGGCTGGTTAGGGTAGGAATAACACACCTTGCAATCTTTCAGGATTTGCAGGAAGAGTGCCCAATCCTGTCGCTTGCGCAAAGTGGGCATATAGTATTTTCTGCCCAGCAGTTGGGTATCATAGATAGCAGTGAGGCAACCTATTTTATTATCCCGCTTCATCATGGAGAAGGTGATTTTGGGCGGTGCGATATTGATGCCTACAGATTTTTGTTCGTTCAAATTGAAGATGATGTATGAGGCACAGGATAGAGCACACTGTTTCTGGTTCATGAATGCGATTTGTTTTTCCAGTTTATCCGGTGTCCACCGGTCGTCACTATCACAGAAAGCGATGTATCTTCCCCTGGCACGTTCTATGCTCTTGTTCCGGGCGTATCCTGCTCCATGGTTGTGGTCAAGATAGATCACATCCACCCGGCTATCCCTTTCCTCTATCTTGTGCAGAATATCCAGAGTTACCGGATCCGTGGAACCGTCATCTGTAATCAGCAATTCCAGGTCAAGATAGGTTTGGTCAAGGATACTACTTATGCTGTCGGCAAGATATTTGCCGGCATTATAAGTGGGCATGATAACTGATACTAACCTGTTTCTATCCATTCTCTTTTATCCTTTTATATTATAACGAACAAAACTGCTTAATATTGTAAAAGAAGCAAGATGCTTTTACAGAGGTCTTACGTAATCTTCTAGAAACAATTTGTAAGCAGTTGCAACTATGCGACTTACATAGAGTAACAAATTATATTTTTTTATATGTGAGAAATACTCTTTTGTATAGAAATAGAAGAGCTTGATCTCCATTTTCTGCTTTTTGCGCCTATTCTCCTTGCTTCTTGAGGATGAGTCGTCTCTCTTGCGAATATAGTAAATGGCGGATGGAGGTGTAACGTTTATTTGTTTGATACCTGCCGATACCATAAACATAAAGAAGGAATCTTCGCCATGAGATAAATTCGTTCTAAAGCGAATATCACCAATCAATGGGCGGGGAATAAGCTTGCAGCAAGCACTAGACAGCAGGCTGCGATGACGGAAAACATTCTTTTTCTTCCCTACATCATATCGCTGATAAGCCGAAGAGAGATAATGATCTGCCACATTTTCAACTTGTCCTCTGAAAGCAATCATATTGGCTACAGTGATTCCATTGTCGCAGCTGTTTTTGCTTAATTGTTCCAGATAGTTTGGACTTACAAGATCATCATCGTCAATGAAAGTAAGGTATTTACCTTTTGCAAATTCTATACCCATATTTCTAGCAAACGAAACACCTTTGTGCTCACAATAAATCAAACTAACCTTCATCTTATAATGTTTCAGATGTTCATTTATTTTATCAAAGTAAGGTTCTTCATCTCCATTTAAAACGAGGCATACCTCATACGCATTCTTGCCTAGAGTTTGCTGCTCCAGGCTATCTAAACACGTCCAGAGTAATTCCCCAGGAGCGTAAGTTGGTATGATGATACTTATTTCAGGTGTCATAAGCTATTTAATTCTCATTACATTTAGCATATTCTATTTTGATACCTCCAATTTCAGCTGCAATCTGTGAATAGGAAGATGCCACGCTACCCAATATTTTTTTAGTCTTACTTAGACAGAATAAATCCACTACAGCGAATTTCATACCTTCGAGAGAGTCTCTACTGGTATCATCCATTAATGTAATGACTCTTCCGGGAAATTTATCTTGCAGTTCTTTTTTTACCTCCTCCTCATCACTAGCCACATAAAACTTAACAGTATCTTCTTTTTCTATTTCAAGTTGCATAAGATGGACAAAAACATCTATTGGTGAAGATTTGATAGAAGCTATGTTGTCTGTTCTTCTGATATGAACACCAATCATATTTTTCGAGAAACTCGAGGTTATTTGATCAATCCGCAGCTGAAGTTCTCTTTTCGGAACGAATATATTTTGAATTTGATAATCCGTACACATAGGATAACAAGAAATCAAGAGTAGGTTGCCCTTATAATGACTCTTCAACTTCTGATAGATGTCTCCTTGTGTATAGATGCTATGATTGAAAACTACTTGCTCATTACCCAACCGAAGGAACCATTTTCTCAAGAGATAATCTTTGGTTCCGTTGATATGATATAACCATTGTGTATTCTCTATCAGATGCACTTTTTCTATATGAATTGGTTCGAATAAGTCGGCAAAGTTTGCCTTGAGTCCTCTACTGTTGTTCCAATAGATGGATAGCGAACACTTATAGTGCTTTGCTATCGCAATGGTAGTTGCGATAGCTCTCAGTCGATTGCAAAGTCCTCCTGTCGGGATTATTTTTATTTCCATTTTATTCCGTTTTTATTTCTTTTTTTATGGCATCTAGAAATCCGTGGCCATATAATGAGTCTGGTTCCACATAGTTTCCTTCCCCCCATTCGTTCCAAGAACGCAAGAATAGAATTTTCTTATCTTCCGGTTTATTTCTAATAATTTGAAGTGCCCCTCTGATATGCTCCTCAAAATTCTGCGGGGTAGCGTTTATATATATCCCCTCATGCTTGCCTGCTCTTGGAGTTCTGTCCCATTGTGGGAAGAGAGTAGGGAATACATTGTTCCATTGGTCTTCGGGCATATAGAAATGCTTCATCACTTTCGGATAATCATATTTCAACGGAGGCAGAAAGGAAAACTTCTCTTGTAATGCTCTTCGAATGATGCGACAATATTTTCCTTGATACACCATTTCTGCACGGTTTTTTCCCATTGGATTAATGCCATCAAATCCTAGTTTGATAAAGTTTTCATAAACCTCAGAAGCACTGTCTAGATCAGGAACCACTCTGCTCAATGTGCCATCTTCATTGCGCTTTACGGTGGTTGTGGCTGAGCACATAGCAACGAAGTATATACCTTTCAATCCGCTTTCTTTGGCTAAGTCACGCCAGAGTTGTATAAAATGACGGATATCCTTAAAGTGGTAAGGGTCGAATATCAAGAACAGTGGCTTTCCATCTACGGTAATGTAGCGATGGTCTTTGAAAGCTTTTAGAACATAATTAAAGTGAGCAATATAATCATCGTCTCCAGGATATTTCTGCTCGCAAATCATCTGGTTACCACCTTTGTTCACCCATGTTCCTGTTTTCCAATCATGGTTGGCCCATGCGAGACAAAACGGGAAGTCTGGTTTGCCGGAATTTAGTACTTCATCGAAAGGACGCTGCAACAGGCGCTTTCCATTACCCATCCAGTAATGCCAGTAGCAGAAACCTTCTATACCTGCTTCGCGTGCCAACTGAGCCTGCTGTTCGCGAGTCTCTGGCAGGCGAAGGTCATAGAAGCCTAAATCTGCCGGTATTCTAGGCTGATAGTGCCCATGAAATACCGGACGAGCCTTGGCTACATTCGTCCATTCAGTGAACCCCGGTCCCCACACCTTGTCGTTTTCGGGTATGGGATAGAACTGGGGCAGATAAAAAGCTATAACTCTTGCTTTCATTGTATTTCTTTATTTAAAATCTCACGATATCACCTAATCCATAATGAGGTAAAGCGAGATACATTTGGAATATCGATAATAACACCAGGATTGTAATTCCCATCCATTTCTGTTTGAATGTATATACGATCCCTGAAAATAAGAAAATGTTAACGATACAGTATAACTGACTGATTCTCAAAGCTAGGACTGGGAGAAAAGCCAAACTTGTATGCAAGAACAGACCTAGTGCCACTATTTTTATTACAACATTATAGTTTTCATTGAAGGCAGTGATTGTCTTTCGAAAATATAATGTGTAGTAAAACAGCATCACGGAGACAAGGTGTACAGGATCAAAGACATTTATGTTTACTGTCATTTTTCCTTTTTCCATTGCCTGCTGGTAAATGGCTAGTTTGTTGCCGATAAGTGGAATATCAGTATTCAGCAGCATACTGATACCACCGAAATATATGAGATAGCTTAGAGGGATGAGTAACGCTATCATTATATTTTCTTTTCGGTTGAAATCTTTATTGCCAAACATAAGTGTTGGTAGCAGAGCTAAGGAGGAATAGTGGAAGAATGAACCAACTATAATTAGCAGTAATGCTTTTCTTTTTTCTTTTTTAGCTATGTGGTACACAGCCAACAAGAATAAAGCAGACACAACTCCAGCTCTAATTTGTGTCATTTCATGCAATACAAAGTAGAAACTTATATATAGCATCATTGGCACGAAAATGCATTGCAAGTTTTTTTTGAATGCATATAGCTTGATAGTGACACCAAGGAATGCATAAACTAAAAACAAAAGATGCACATTATCTGTAAATACATTTAGAATAGCAGATATGAGAGTAAACGATGGTTCTACCATACCCATCTCAGAACTCTGATAATAATGCTGGAAAGAATACTCGTAATTTTCAGAATCAGGATCCAGACCTATTTCGCGTAATCCTGCTATGAGAACCATAACGAATCCCATCAAGAGATATAGAAAAAATCTATATCTCTTGATGTAATCTTCCAGATAACAAAGTATAATCGTTATCAAAAGTACTGATAGTAAAATGTATCCCATAATTTATTGTTTGCTTTATAATACTATTTGCCTTTTATTCACTACCTTATGAATCAGTGAATGCAATAATTTTCGTTCGGCTTCCGAAAAGCCCCATACGTATATCAATATTGACATTACCATAACTGAAGAGATCACGATTAGCCCAAATCTTTGAAAACCTGTTATCGGTAACTGAAGCAAGAACAGTTCCAACATACTCGTTATGCCCAGTATGAAGAAGGCAGGAAGTATCAGATGTTTATAATAACTTCTCAGCTTCAGTTCTGGAATAGCTTTTCTCAGCATCACCAATCTTATATTGTGAGCTATCAGACACAAGACTATCATTACGATAAAGATAGTATAAGAAGGACAGTCTAGTATAAACAGCCCCCAACAAACAGGAATGTTCATAATGGTAAGACTTTCTACATATAAACTATACTTTCTGATTTTTCCTGTAGCTTGTATAATGATAGTAATCGGATTATGTAAAGTCAAAACTATCGTATATATAATATAGAGTCTGCAAAAGAGTATGATTTCCGGAGTGCTGTATCCTAACCAGAATTGCAGTACATTTTCCGTTTCCAACATCAAAGGCATTGCAACCAAACACAGCAAATACAAAATTGCCTTATTGGCATAAAAATAAAGTTGCTGCATATATAGCATATCCTGGCACGAATAGGATTTGATTAATGTAGGACGGAATGCAACAACTATACTATTGCTCAACGTGTTGATGGCATTGTATAATTGGTTGCCAATACAAAATGCAGCATTTACCAGTGGACCAAAGAAGATATTGAGCAAAATGATACTTCCCTGAGTCATGCCCATTCCAGACAAAGCACCATAAAATGTCCATCCAGAGAATGATATCAATTCTTTGTATAGCTCCTTGTCTATTCCTTTTGTTGTATATCTGCATTCGATGTATTTGCGAGAAGCAACAAGCATATAAACAACCATCACTAAGCCAGATTCCATCATCATGGAGCCACTATATAAAATAAGATGTTCGATACCAAACATACAGATAAAAGCCGCAATCATCAATTTTATGAAACAATCTACAGAAGATACGAGTGCATATACTCCCATATCTTCATTAGAGAAGATTGCTCCTATATATGGTATCTGAAGCAAGGTAAAAATAAAAGAAAATATAGAAAACTGGAACACCCAACTTGCAGCCGACAGCCTATCAGCAGGGATTGTCATCTGTGTGGAAACAAACCAATTTCCTACAAGCTCAAGAACTAGGATTGTGATAATCGAAAACACAATAACTAAATTCACACTGGCAGAGAATATTCTGGTTAGCTTTTCCTTCTCACCCAAGCCTATTGCGTAAGAATAGAATCGCTGCGTAGCCATCGCTAGAACACTGCTGATACAGGTGCCAGTAGTAACCACACCTGCCACAGCATTGTATATGCCATAATCCTCTGTACCAAGACCTTTCAGAACCCAGCGCACAGTATAGAGATTGACAATGGTAATAATGAGCATTCTGGCAAATAGCACCAAAGTATTGGTGGCTATTCGCTTCGAATGGTTACTATGATTCAGTTCATTCATATTCCTCATTATTATTATTTCTACTCTCTAAAAATCATTTTTCTAATTGAATATACAGTCACGACGATAAAAGCCAGAAAAGTCATTCCCAGAACAAACAGCATTCTCTTAGGTCCTGCCGGCTTCAATGGCACGGACGCACTCTGAAGGGTAGTAAAGGCTGGAGTCTGCATCAGAAGTTTTGCCTGAGCCTGCTGCACCTGAGCTTGAAGGCTCGTATATGTGTTGTAAAGCAACTGCATCTCATTTTCCATATCGTTGGCTTTCAAGCGGTAACTTTCCAATACCACATCCTGGTTGGCATCAGAATAACTGCCATACTGCTGTCTGATGCGCTCATATTTTGACTTGGCATCACTGCTCAATTTCTTGTAGTACTCTAAGTCTTTCTTCGCTTTTTTGGTACGATAGTCGGTGATGAAATCCTGAAGCTTAGCCTGAACCGTATCAGCAAGGGTTGCACATATCAGAGGATCCTGATCTTCTACGGAGATAGAAATCACATAGTTCTTCTTATCAATATTACATTTGATGTTTTTGCTCATAAGTCGGGCTATCTGATCCTGACATCGGGTAAGTTGGAATGGATTAGCTTTTCCGTTTTTACTTACGGATGTAGAATCAGGTGTATCAAACAGCTGTTTTACGGAATTATACGCTTTAGACCACCAAGGTGTCTGTCGCTTGGTGGCAAGGTAATCATAATAGGTAGTATTGATACTTCCATCTTTAGATTTCACCTTGACATCGAACATACCGACCATAAAGTCGTTGGATTCTATCAGCTCAGGGTAGAGTTCCGGGAAGATGGCATCTCCGTTTGCAGAGTTTCCTCCTATATCGAAGCCGAATGAAGAGGCTATATCACCTAATGAATTCGAACTGAAGCTTGATATTTCCGGAGCCAATTTTGCTGTACTTGAATAATACCTTGGCACGCAGAGGATGAGCAGGCAAGAGAGTACGAAGGTGACAGGAAGAGCTATCAGATACTGTTTCTTATGCTTCTTCATCTCCTTGGCTATTGCCACCACATCTATTTGTTTGAGATGTTCTTCTTTATTTTCCATTGTTTACCTTGTTTACAAAAAACTTACTAATCTAATTCTTATATCTTATATAATGTAACGCATGTATTGTTGAATTATTGTATTTTGGCGAATTTTATCTTTCCAAACCAGGTTTATAGACCGACTTTTCGTAAGGAATGTTAAAGTAACTGCAAAAACTACAATAAAAAGAGTGTTTATGCAGTTTTATAGATAAAACATTGATATGAAGAAATTTTTCTGTTTAGTTTCGCTTTGCTTCCTCACCGTAGCGTGTCCGCAATCAGTGAAGGCGCAATATTGTTGGCAGGAAGATGCGGAACCTACAAAATTAAGACTCGATAGTGCCCTGGAATACCGAATAGATATGCAGGCTACTTTTTCAAAGGGCAAAACACCACTTTGGCTCAATGCCAATCGGTATGGTTTAAGTTCTCTGAAAGAGGCGAATGCCTATCTGAGAGGTAGTTTGATACGACCTCTATCCACAGATAATCAGCGCAGATGGGGAGTAGGTTATGGTGTAGATTTGGCATTGCCCACTCATTTTACCAGCAGGTTTATTGTGCAGCAGGCTTTTGCAGAAGTAAGATGGCTGCATGGTGTGCTCAGTGTGGGTGCTAAAGAATATCCGATGGAATTAAAGAACCAGACGCTTTCCAGTGGTAGCCAGACGCTGGGCATTAACGCTCGACCTGTACCGCAGGTAAGATTAGCCTTGCCGGAATATTGGACGCTACCTATTCTTAATCATTGGGTTCAACTCAAGGGACATATCGCTTTTGGAAAATTCACCGATGAAAACTGGCAGCACGATTTCACCCAGCGCAAATCCAAGTATTCGGAAGGCGTGCTCTATCATAGCAAGGCTGGCTATCTGCGAATTGGAAACGATGCCGCATTCTGCCCTTTGAGTGTAGAATTGGGCTTGGAAATGGCAGCACAGTTTGGGGGCAAGCCATACACCTATGATGGAAATGGCGGACTCAAATGCAAGGCTACAGAAGGTGGATTAAAGGGAATGTGGCATGCTTTTATTCCTGGTGGACATGATGATGGCGAAGGTCAGTATGCCAATATCGCCGGCAACCAGTTGGGTTCTTGGCTCATGCGCATCAACTATAATGCTGACACCTGGAAGTTGGGCATTTATGCTGATCATTTCTTCGAGGATGACAGTCAGATGTTTATGCTTGATTATAATGGATATGGCGAAGGAAAGGAGTGGCAGAGCAAGAAAAGCCATCGCTTCTTTATGTATTCCCTCCAGGACATGATGCTGGGTGCGGAACTGAATATCAAATATGGCAGATGGATTCGTAATGTTGTATTGGAGTATATCCATACCAAATATCAGAGTGGCCCATATAACCATGATCATACAGTGAATATTCCTGATCATTTGGCTGGAATGGACAATTATTACAATCATAGTAACTATACTGGCTGGCAGCATTGGGGACAAGTAATGGGTAATCCGCTCTATCGTTCGCCAATCTATAATACCGATGGTAAGATTGAGGTGAAGGATAACCGTTTCATCGCCTATCACCTGGGATTCGATGGTCAGCCTTCCGATAAATTCGGCTATCGTGTACTCGCCTCCTATCAGAAGGGCTGGGGAACCTATGTCCTGCCATTTACCAAGAAGCATCATAATGTAAGCTTCATGGCAGAAGGCAGCTACCACTTCTTAAGAAGATATACGGTAAAGGCAGCTTACGGAATGGATTTCGGCAGTACGGAGATGTTGGGACACAATAGAGGATTCCAGATTACCCTGACAAGACAAGGTGTCGTCAAGTTCTAACTTTATGAAAGAGAAAAGATAATGAAAAGAATAATATATTTGATAGCAGCAATCAGTTTGGTACTGAGTTCCTGTACCATCGAGACGAGCGATAATGGAGATCTTGATGGATTCTGGCATCTGGAACGGGTAGATACGTTGGCTACGGGCAACTATCTCGACCTTTCCAGGGAACGTGTATTCTGGGGAGTGCAGCATAAGCTGATATCTTGTGCCAGTATTACCCCCACGAATATGTACAGCTTCCGTGGCTATTATTTCCGATTCGAACAGACTGGTGACAGTCTGATCCTGCATTCGCCTTACAAGAACAACTGGCATCAGGATCATGGAGAAAATGGTGGAGATATTCCTGCAACTGTTGTGAATGACAGCATCAGAAGCTACGGCATCAATAATCTGCGAGAAGCTTTCTACAAAGAGAAGCTCAAGGGCGATAAAATGATGCTCCGCTCTAAGATGTTGAGGCTATACTTCACTAAATTCTAAAAAACAATTCGTAATTCAATTCTCCTTTCACACTCATTAATACTTTCTGATTATCAGAAGCTTAATGGTGAAAGGAGTTTTGCCCGATTATACGAGAAAGGAAAAGACGAAATGAGTTGGTGCACAACAGTTGGTTTCCGCTTGCACAACACGTGTTGTGCGAGCACATATCAGCTGTTATGCAAGCGCACAACAGCTGTTGTGCGGCTGGAGATATTAATTTCCCCGAAAACAGATATTAATCTTTCCGGCAACTTCTCCTATATGTTCCGACAACTTCCATTGCTTTTTACGATTGATTATTACGCTTGCTAATGGTACAAGAACCTATTCCTTTTGCATCTTTCGTTAGGTTTGCAAGTGAACTAGAAGAATCTAATGCTCCAAATACAATATTGTCAGCTATGTTGATGATATATTTGTTTCTCACTCGTGCACTTTGTTTGGAGTTGCGGGGAAGATGGGAGAGGGAGATAATAAGCGCTTCATCGTTGTTGATGGCTGATTGAATTTCGACAGGTAGTTCCTTATACATTTTCTGGCATATAAAGAATTTATATCTATAACGATGCAAAAATACGAATAATTCTCTGAAAATCAAAGAAAACAATAACCTTTTTGCAGATTTGTCTGGAAATATTTGGTATTTTGAAAACTTCTGTGTATTTTTGCAGGAAATATCTGATATTCGGTATTTTGAAAGCAAATTTAAAAAAAGGAGTTGTATGACAGCATTAAATATACAAGCAGCACAGAATGAAATTATTCGTCAGGTGCTTAATACACAAGATATCCATCTTTTGGATAGGATAAAAAAACTCTTTGCAAATAAAGAGGCAAATGAGGCGTGTATGGTTCAAGAAGAGCCTTGTATGACTAAAGAAGAAATACTCTCGGGTTTCGACAATGCCCTCCATGAACTGAAGTCCTATCGTGAAGGAAAGCTAGAGCTTAAACCATTGGAGGACGTGCTGAATGAGTTGTAAGATATATACGTTCCCTTCTTTTGAAAGGGAAGCTAAACGATTGAATAAGCGCTATAAGTCGTTTAAATCTGATTTGAAAGAATTGATGAATGAGTTGAGTTCTTCCCCCTCTTTGGGTGCAGATTTAGGTGGCGGCTTGCGTAAGGTTCGTATGGCTATCAAATCGAAAGGAACTGGTAAAAGTGGCGGTGCCCGTATTATAACAGTTGTGTTAGCTGATATAGAGGATGGTCTCGGCTTGCTTTATATTTATGATAAATCGGAGCGGAGTACTATAAAGGGAAAAGAATTGACAGATTTATTGAAGAAGAATGGCTTGGTTTGATATGCTATTTAAGAAAGGAGTAAAAATAAAACAATTGAATGAAATTCCCTGTTGCCGATGCTTGCCAAGCAGCATCAGCAACAGGGATTCTTTGTTTTACTCCTCGTCCTTGTTCAGCTCATCGCCCATACGATACTTAATGTCGTAGTTGATGATGAAGTCGAGCTCTTCTTCTGTAAAGCCGTAATGCGTGGCGATAAGCAAGGATTATATGTATATTTTGTCTATTTCTTTAGAAAGATAGATAGTTTGTGCCAAGACATACAATATGTTTGAATAGTGGATGATGGCGTTGAAGTCTAGCTCTGTGTCTTTTCTGTCTTTAAGCCATTTCTCTGCTATTTGGTATCCTCCAATATAGTCCTCTGGCACATTGTCGTAATAGTTTTCTTTGTTGATGTACACTTTGCCGTCTTTCCATTGGGGCTTAACGATTATGCTGCTTCCGTTTCCTTTGAAAGGGAATTTACTCTTGGCTTTCCATGCCGCCGTATTGTCCATAAGATGCAGGTGGCACAAGTGGGTTACCCAATGACGCTATTTTTTTAACTCTTCTTCATTTTGAGGGTATGGAATACGAGGAAACTGGTATTTCAGTTGTTCCTTGAATTTCTTTCGATAGTTTGAGAAATGCAGGATGGCATAGATCCTCCCTGGGCTAAGAGCTTTTGGGCTTTCAGCCCGTTTCAACCATACAATTAGCATTTTTACACTGGATTTTAATCCGGCGGTACGCCTAGCGGACTTGCACTGGTGTTCCGGCGAATTTGCAATCCTTCGTAATAGTAAGCCACTTTCAAAAATACCCTTCACCCTTCACCAGAAGGACATAAATATCTTTAGCTTAGAAACTTGCGCGGGTGAAGGGTTGACACAACCCTTCACCTCTCTTCACCCACCCTTCACCCGAAAAATCTGCGTCATTTGCGAAATCTGCGTGACTTTCTTCAAAAGACCGAACAGGTCGAGTTTTTCGTTTAATTTTCGTGCGTAATCCGAAGGTGAAGGGTGGTGCGCAACTCTTCACCTCTCGCAACCCCAGTGTTTATCGGGGTTTCAGCCGATTTGGTAAAGGGTGAAGAGTAAAAAAGAGAGTGGCTGTTTTTACCAGCTCCCGACGTATCGTTTTGTGCCTGGCAATGGCAGATTATTGCCCTGGTAAGGGGCAATGTTGTGCCATAGTGAGGCAATAAGCGCTACAAGCCGCTTTACGCATCGTCAGTACTATCATGGCAACCTCTCTGTAACGTCTTTGCGCCTAAGTTGAGGGATTAAATGAATAAAAAAATCGCCCTGAAAGGTGAAGCATCTATTTATGCTTGTTCCTTTCAGGGCGATTAAAGTATTATTGTATCTTTAGCCTATATTACAAGATCTTGTGATACAAGGCAATGATATCCTCCTTAGAAACCTCGCGAGGGTTACCTGGAGTACATACATCGGTGAATGCCTGCTCGGCAAGGGCAGGGATGTCAGCCTCTGTGATGCCCAATTCGCTGAGATGCTGTGGAATACCTACCAACTTAGACAACTCCTCGATAGCATTGCAGGCTGCCTCTGCTGCCTCCTGGTCGGTCATACCATCCTTGTAAACACCAACAACCTTGGCAATCTGTACATACTTAGGAACACTTACCTCCATATTGAAACGCATCACGGTAGGAAGCAGGATGGCACAAGCTACTCCGTGAGGAACATCATGAAGGGCACTCATTGGGTGAGCCATACCATGGTCAACGCCCAAACCAACATTAGAGAATGCCATACCGGCAATATACTGAGCTACAGCCATACCGTTGCGACCCTCTGGATTGGTAGGATCATTCACTGCGATAGGCAGGTACTTATGAATCATCTCGATAGCCTTGAGCTCGAACATATCACTCATCTCCCAAGCTGCCTTGGTAATCAAGCCCTCGATAGCGTGAGTCATCGCATCCATACCGGTAGCTGCGGTGAGACCCTTTGGCAAAGAGTACATCAGCTCAGCATCTACGATAGCAACGGCAGGAATATCGTTAGGATCCACGCATACCATCTTCTGCTGGCGCTTCTCGTCGATAATCACATAGTTGATGGTTGTCTCAGCTGCGGTACCAGCTGTAGTAGGAAGAGCTACGATAGGCAAGCACTTGTTCTTGGTAGGAGCAACACCCTCCAGAGAAACGATGTCGGCAAACTCTGGGTTGGTAACAACCACGCCGATACCCTTTGCGGTATCCATAGAACTGCCACCACCGATAGCGATGATGAAGTCTGCCTCAGCATTCTTGCAAGCCTCAATACCTGCAGTAACATTAGAAACTGTTGGGTTTGGCTTTACGTCATCAAATACCTCGTAAGCGATGTTAGCCTCGTCCAATACGTCGAGTACCATCTTGGCAACGCCAAATTTCATCAAGCCCTTGTCTGTTACAACCAAAGCTTTTTTCCAACCACGACTAGCGATTACTGTAGGAAGCTCCTTGCGGGCACCTGGACCGAAATAGGAAACTTCATTAAGAATGAATCTGTTTACCATAAATGTCTTTGTTTAAGATTGAATTTATTAATTAATAATATATTTAGTATATCTATATTGCCATTAGATTGTTTATATGCGACAAAGATACTGCTTTTCTGTGATTCCGCCAAGTTTTTCGTGCAAAAAATCATCGGGTAGGGCAAAGATTAAAGGCTTATCTCAAAAAATCGGGTATTTTCTCGCTTTTTCCCTTCTACTATTTTGCTCTTTCAAAATAAAAGCGTAACTTTGCAAAGAATATAATTAGAAACAATAACATCAACTTATGAAGAAAACTTATTTATTACTTTTAACCGGACTCATTTGCTCATCAGCATGGGCAGATGGCACTTTAGGAGGCTACTTCTACAATCAGCAGGCTGCGCCTACGGGATGGGAGTGGCAAAGTCCTGATTCCGTAGCTGTCAACAAGCAGCAGCCGCATGCTTGGTTCTTCTCGTTCCGCAATGTCGAAGAGGCGAGAAAGGTTTTACCAGAGAACAGTTCTTACTGGAAATCTCTCGATGGATTATGGAAGTTCCATTGGGCTCCAAATCCAGATGAGCGTCCTAAGGATTTCTACCGTACAGACTATGATGTCTCTCAGTGGGACGACATCAAGGTGCCTATGAACTGGAATTTGGCTGGACTGCAGAAAGATGGAAACAACAAGTATGGAGATCCGCTCTATTCTAACCAGCGTGTCATCTTCCAGCACTCCTGGCAGCCGATGAACGACTGGAAGGGTGGAGTGATGCGTACACCTCCTACCAACTGGATGACCTATCGCAACCGCAATGAGGTGGGTTCTTATCGCAGAACCTTCTCCGTACCTGCAGATTGGAAGGGTCAGCAGATCTATCTCAACTTCGATGGAGTAGATTCATTCTTCTACCTATATATAAATGGTAAGTATGTGGGATTCTCCAAGAACTCACGCAACCTGGCTGAATTCGACATTACACCTTATCTTAATAAGGAGGGTGAGGAGAATACGGTAGCAGTAGAGGTTTATCGCCATTCAGACGGTTCTTTCCTGGAGAGCCAGGATATGTTCCGCTTGCCGGGTATCTTCCGCACCGTGGCTCTGGTTGCCAAACCACAGGTTCAGGTAAGAGACATCAAGGCTATTCCTGACTTGGATGAAACCTACAGCCATGCCACCTTGCATATCACGGCACAGTTGCAGAACCTTTCCAAGAAGGCCATCAAGGGTTATACCTTGCAGTATTCACTCTATGCCAACCGTCTCTATTCCGACGACAATGATCTGATGGAAGGCGTTACAGCTTCTACTCCTCTCGTAGGAAAACTGAATTCCAAGGGCGAGATTGTTCTGGAAACTACGCTCGACGCTGCCAACAAGGTGAAGCTCTGGAGTGCAGAAGCTCCTTACCGTTATACATTGGTAGGAGAATTGAAGGATGCCAAGGGCAGAACGGTTCAGACCTTCTCTACCATCGTTGGCTTCAGAAAGGTGGAAATCAAGGAGACTCCTGCCGAGAAGGATGAGTTCGGATTGGCTGGAAGATATTACTATCTCAACGGACAGCCTATCAAACTGAAGGGTGTCAACCGTCATGAGAACAATACGCTGTTAGGTCATACTGCTACCCGCGAGCAGATGGAGAACGAAATCTTCCTGATGAAGCGTGGAAACATCAACCATGTGCGCAACTGCCACTATCCTGATGCACCTTACTGGTATTATCTCTGCGATAAGTATGGTATCTATCTGGAGGATGAAGCTAACCTTGAGAGCCATGAATACTACTATGGCAAGCAGAGTCTTTCTCATGTACCTGAGTTCCGCAACGCTCATATCGCCAGAAACATGGAGATGGTACACGCTACCGTGAATCATCCTTCTGTAGTAATCTGGAGTTTGGGTAACGAAGCTGGTCCTGGCAGGACTTTCGTAGATTGCTATAATGCCATCAAGGCTTATGATACCAGCCGCCCAGTTCAGTATGAGCGCAACAATGATATCGTGGATATGGGTTCCAACCAGTATCCTTCCATCGCCTGGGTTCAGGGAGCCGTACAGGGCAAGTACAAGCTGAAGTATCCGTTCCACATCTCTGAATATGCTCACTCTATGGGTAATGCCTGCGGTAACCTGATTGATTACTGGAATGCCATCGAGAGCACCAACTTCTTCATGGGTGGAGCTATCTGGGACTGGGTTGATCAGGCTCTTAACAAGCAGGATCCTGTAACCGGACAGACCTACTGGGCATACGGTGGTGACTTCGGTAAGGACAACAAGCCAAACGATGGTATGTTCTGTATGAATGGTATCCTTCGCCCAGACTTCTCACCTAAGGCTCAGTACTATGAGGTAAAGAAGGTTTATCAGAATGTAGGCGTGAAGGCTGTGGATATGAAGCAGGGACAGATTGAAATCTTCAACAAGAATTACTTCGAGCCTCTCAAGAATTACCAGATTGTATGGTCTCTCTATAAGGATGGCGTCTGCATTTCAAAGAATCAGCCATTGCTGGGTGCCAAGAATATCGTGGGTCCTCGCGAGAAGGGCTTCTATACCTTGCCATACGATTATGCAAGCCTCGATCCAAAGAGCGAGTACTTCGTAACAGTCCAGTTCCTTCTGGGTAAGGATATGCCGTGGGCTGCCAAGGGGTATCCTCAGATGGAAGAGCAGTTGAGAGTGAAGGGCGCTGATGTGGCTGCTCCTTCTATCGCTACTGTTGCCAAGAACGGTAAGGCGATGAAGCTTTCGGTAGATAAGGCGGCTAAGCGTGCCAACATCAATGGTGGCAACTTCCAGGTGGCATTCGACCTGAATACCGGTGCTATCTATAGCCTGAAGTATGGAAGTCAGGATATCATTAAGGATGGCAATGGTCCTAAGCTTGATGCATATCGTGCTCCTACAGACAACGATGCCGGTATCGGATACCACAATGCATGGTTCAAGAATGGTCTGTACGACCTGCAGCATGTAGTGAAGAACTGGAACTATACTGCCAAGAAGGATGGTACTTACCAGCTCGACTTTACTGTAGAGAGTCAGGGTAAGGAGGGATGCGATGTGAATTACAGCAACCGCGACCGTGACCCAGAGTCTTGCTATAACTTCGAGAAGAACAAGCATGCCTTGACAGATGCTGACCTGAAGTTCACTTCACGCCAGATCTATACTATCTATAAGGATGGTTCTATCGAGATGCAGAGTGCCATCGGTGCTAACCGTTCCAAGGTCATCTTACCTCGCATCGGCTATTCTATGGTATTGCCAGGCGAATTGAACCAGTATGATTATTATGGACGTGGACCTGTCAACAACTACAACGACCGCAAGACCAGCCAGTTTATCGGTTGGTACCACAGTCCGGTAGCAGAGCAGGGCATCATGCTTCCCAAGCCACAGGCACAGGGCAACCGCGAGGAGGTTCGTTGGTGTGCCGTTACCAACGACAGCCAGCAGGGTGTAGTATTCATCTCTGACAGTACTATGTCTGCCTCAGCATTGCCTTGGAGCCAGCAGGAGTTGACTTTGGCAGCACATCCATATCAGTTGCCAAAGAGCAGCGGTACTCACTTGCACCTCGATGCAAAGGTTACAGGATTGGGCGGTGCCAGCTGTGGACAGGGTGGTCCTTTGACACCAGATCAAGTACGCAGTACTCCTACCACCTTCGGATTCATCATCCGTCCAGCGGTGAAGTCAGAGCTTGGAAATATCGTGAAGGTTTCAGCTACCGGTCGTGAAATGGTGAAGGAGATGATGAAGAAGATGCAGCAGAATCAGCAGACATCCGGTCTTCAGATAGCCTTTGCTTCCAGTCAGGAGCCTGATGAGGGTGATGCTGCCTACTTGGTAGATGGCGATCCTTCTACATTCTGGCATACGATGTATTCCATTACATTGGCGAAGTATCCTCACTGGGTTGACTTCGATGCTGGCAAGCAGAAGGTCATCAAGGGCTTTACTTATCTGGCACGCCAGGATGGTTCTCTGAATGGTTGCATCAAGGATTATGAAATCTACGTCAGCAACGACAACAAGACTTGGGGTGAGCCAATCTTGAAGGGGCATTTTGAGAAGACAGCCAAGCTGCAGAAGGTGATGTTGAACAAGCCTGTCAAGGCTCGCTACTTCCGTCTGCGTGCATTGAATGAACAGAATGGTCAGGATTATGCTTCGGGTTCAGAGTTTACACTGATTACTGAATAATAAGTAGAAGATGATATTCATTCTTTTTGATGCATAAAAGATATTCGTTCTTTTTGATGCATAAAAGAATGAGGAATACCGAATATTATGCGCTTTTCAATTCATAGAAGGTGAAAAGTTGCATAATATTCGGTTTTATTGTAAAAAAGATGCGGGAAAATTTGGTAGTTTCGCAAAAAAGTATTACCTTTGCACTCGCTAATGAAAAATAGCGGTGTTGGTTCCGTAGCTCAGTTGGATTAGAGCAACAGCCTTCTAAGCTGTGGGTCTTGGGTTCGAACCCCAACGGAATCACAAAAGTGGATTAATCGAAAGGTTAATCCACTTTTTGTTTTATATAACAGCCAAATACTCTTGTGGCTCAAGAACGGGCTGAAGGCCCAAAAGCTCCTAGCACAGGGCAACACCCTGGGGATAATAGCAACCAACAAAACGCCCTGTAAGGGCAAAAGCTTTGTGTATTGATTGGTACTTGAAAGCTGTTGCCCTTACAGGGCGCAGAGCAGATGCAACAAAAAACCCAGGGTGTTACCCTGGGCTATGAGCTTTTGCCCTTTCAGGGCGTATTGTATGTGACTTATGACACACCCTCCTATGAGCTTTTGCCCTTTCAGGGCGTTTGAAAGTGCAATTATTACCACCTTCAATTTTGTTATTTCAATTAATCCGGTTATTTCAATTAATCTGATTATTTCAGTTTCTTGAGATAACCCTCAGCACGGGGATCTCCCAGTTCCTTTGCTTTTTCCAGATTCTTGCGAGCCTCTTCCTTCTGCTTGTTCTCCATCTGGAGCAAACCGAGGAGGAGATAGCCATCGGCATATTCTGGAGCAATCTCTATGCAATGCTTGGCTGCACTGATGCCTTCTGCATATCGCTTAACACGTAAGTCAAGACTAGCCCATTCTGCAAAATAAGTAGGCTCGTTAGGAGCGAGGTAGCAGGTACGGGCAATATCAATCAGCGCTGGCTGCCACATGCGCAACTTGGTCTCAGCCTTGTATCTTGCATAGAAGAATGCAGGATTAACAGGACGGACAATCGAATCATACATATTGTAGTCGGCTATAGCACTGCGATACTCTCCCTGTTCCGCCTGGAAATCACCACGAGCCAGATAGTAAGGACCAGCCATGGTGCCCGAGTTCTTAGCCTCATTGACTGCACTATCCAGCAAAACCTTAATCTCTGTAGCTGGAGCCTTGAGCTGAATCTTAGCCTGAGCTGCCTCCAGGAAGATTTCCGGGTTCTTGACTGAAGTCTTGGTCAGGGCGATGAACATATCGTAAGCCTTCTGGTAATTACCCTTGGTAAAGATGATGCGTGCCTCCTGATGCTGATATACAGGATTGGCATTGATGGCGTATGCCTTCTGTGCCTCTTCTATCGCCTTGTCGTAAGTCCAGGCTGTATAGGCAGAATCACCCTTATAGATCAGTTTCTGATAGATGACATCAGAATAATTGGAGTGGGCTTCATCCTTGGCTGAAGATTTTTTGATTCCATCTTCCATACATTTGGCTGCCTCGGCAAACTCGTTCTTATCTACAAGAATAGTTGCTTTTTCCTTATAGCCGAATGCTGAAGCAGGGAACTTTGCCATAAACTCATCTGCATACTTGGCATAGATGTCGCGGGACACCTGACTCTTATTGAGCGTCATCATCGTAATCGCCTCCTGTTCGGTATCAGGAAGAGCAGTACGGATGCCTGTTTGGCGAAGGGCTGCATCCAGTGTAGAAAGACCCGTCACCTTCAACTCCTTGGCATAGTTGGCATCAATGGCAGTTACCTGACCATTGCTATGCATGATACCAATCACCTGACCGCTTTTGTTGACGAATGGGCAACCCACTGCATTGTCCGGTACGGTGTTGGAGAAGATGTAGTAATTGTAAGTTTCCTTAAACTTCTCAACGCTTGCGATATCCTCCTGCTGGAAAGGTGACTTCTTGATAGAATAAGGTACGAGCCAAACCTTGCTGCCCGCAGATGATTCTGCCGTAGCAATGTTGGCAGCCGTGGTATGACCCAGTACCCTGAACTTAGCCACATCGTAAAGCTCATCGGCTCCGAGGATGGCATCCACGTCCATCGACTTTCCGCTGACATCCACGATGGTAGCCTTTACAGCACCGATAAACGGTTTGAAGGTACCGATAGCCGTTCCCTTGTTATCAATAAATACACCTTGTGTAGAAGAGATGATGTTACCATCCTTGTTGAAGGTGGTGAGTGTAAATACGCTCTTGGCGGCTTTCTGTACAGAGCCTGGTTGAGCGAAGAGGGATGATGCACCCAGCATCAGTCCCATCAGTATCATATTTATTCTTTTCATATTCTCAATAATTCTTTGGCATTGGCAAGAGCTGCCTGCGTGATGTCACTGCCACTGAGCATCTGGGCAATTTCCTCAATGCGCTCCTGGTTGTTGAGCTCTTTCATGTGCGAGATGGTTCCGTTCTCGGTTTCCTCCTTCAATACCTTGTAATGATGGCAACCCTTGGCAGCAATCTGTGGCAGATGGGTGATGGAGAGTACCTGTCGGTTCTGGAGTCCCATCTCTTCCATGATATCTGCCATCTTTTCTGCTATCTTACCGCTTACACCGGTATCAATTTCATCAAAGATGATGGTTGGCAACTTCACGGCTCCACTGATCATAGCCTTCAGCGAGAGCATCACACGGGCAATCTCACCACCCGAAGCAACCTGACTGACAGGCTGTAGCTGGGTACTCTTGTTGGCACTGAAGAGGAAGCTGACCTTATCGGCACCATTTCCTGACAGTGGCTTTTCTGCGAAGGCAATCTCGAATCTCACATTCGGAATGCCCAGCGGGATGAGTCTGCCCTTCATCTCTTTTTCGATGGCCTTTGCTGATTCCTGACGGATGGAAGTGAGTAGGGCAGCTTGCTTTTCAGCCTTGGCAAGGAGAGCAGCAACTTCTTTTTCCTTCTCTTCGATGTCTTCATCGCCATTATCGATATGCGAAAGCTGTTCTGCTATGCGGTCACGGGTAGCTATGAGTTCAGTTACCGTTTCCACATGGAACTTCTGCTGCAGGGTGTAGAGTTTGTCCAGACGGGTATTGATGGCATCCAATCGGTTAGGATCGAATTCCACGTGATCTACACTACTGCTGATTTCCTGCGCGATGTCCTTCAGTTCGATATAGCTGCTCTGCATTCTGCCAGCCACATCAGCCATGCTTGGATAGACATCACAGATATTTTCCAGTTGATGAGTGGCGTTCTTCAGTTTGTCAAGTATGCTGTCGTCGTCTCCCGAAAGCGCATTGTCTGCCTCGTAGAGAGCGGTCTTGATATCCTCCGAATGGCTCAGGGTCTCTGCTTCCTGCTCCAGCTGTTCCAATTCGCCTTCCTGTAGATTTGCATCATCCAGCTCTTTATGCTGGAAGCGCATAAACTCCTCGTTCTCACGGTTCTTGGCAATCTCGGCTTTCAGTTCTTCCAGAAGTTCCTTGGCTTTGCGATAGGCATAATACTCCTTTTGGTAAACCTTGAGCTGGTCGGCATCCTGAGCGATGATATCCACCACATTCAACTGGAAGTCTTCTTTCTGCAGAAGAAGATTCTGATGCTGCGAATGGATATCCACGAGTTGCTCTCCCAATTCTCTCATACGGGTGAGAGGCACCGGTGTGTCATTGATGAAGGCACGGCTCTTGCCGGCTGCAGTCAACTCTCTTCGGATGATCGTATCATCGGCATCATAGTCGATGTCGTTATCATCGAAGAATTTCTGCATACCATATCTGGAGAGATCGAAGTGAGCCTCTATCACGCATCGGTCTCTTCCTGCCTTGATCGCCTTGCTGTCGGCACGGTTACCCAGAAGCAGACCGATGGCACCGAGGATGATACTCTTTCCTGCTCCTGTCTCACCCGTGATGACGGAGAAGCCAGGATAGAGAGAGATGTTCAGCTCGTCGATGAGCGTGAAGTTCTTGATATATAATTGCTTGAGCATATTTTATTCTACTTTTTGATAAAGATATAAAGGGAAAGCTGATTCTGATTTTCAGAAGCTTCCGTTCTGGAAGATGATTTTATGAATGATGACTTCTTCCTGAAAGATTATTCCTTGACCAAATCCCAATATTTATTCTGTGAAGGATTGATGGAGAAGAGGAGTTCATAGATGCTCTCCTTTTCCTTTTGGGTTCCCTTGCCGCGATAGATGTTGGCAAGTTCATCCTTCTTGAAATCGGTCCATATCTGTGGCAACAAACTGAGCGGGCGGTTTTCCTTCGCCTTCTTCAGTCCTGTTTCCAGAGCTGCGGTTATCTCTGTACGACCTCTTTCCGCATTATTCGCCATCTCGTCGAGTCCTTTCCGATAGTAGTCATACTGCAACTGTCTGAAGGGTTCCAGTGCTCCATCCAGATAGTCTGAGATGATAGCATATCGGTTGCGGTCATCAGAGAAAGCCTTCCATCCGGGATAATCCAGATTCTGGGCATTGTTTGTCAGATTCATGCAGCGCTGCAGGATGTCTTCACCACCTTTGGGTGCAAAACTATCTAGATCGATGCCGATGATAAGATATGCATAATAGGCAAAGAGAGCCGTAAGCTGATTGTCTATCTGCTGCTCATTGAACTCCAACTGGTCGTATTCGGCAAAACGAAACGTGAAGTTATCGTCCACATTATTATATAAGGTGGAGGTGTATGCCGAATTGAAGACTGGGCGATTGGCCTGTATCAGCGCCTTGCAGGTAAAGAGATTCTGGTCTCTGTCATACTTGGTGACGGTGATATTGAAGTTGCAGATGATGCGTTCGTTCTTCTGAAACTGAAGATGAGTCCATTGGCGATTGTTGACGAATTGCTGCAAGGTCTGTTGCAGATTGTCGAATACGCCTTTTTCCGTACCCGAAATCTGGGCATGGTTGATGGTAATCTTAGCTTGCAGCTCCTGTGCTGAAATCGTAGAAGGACTGCAGCACAGGAGACCACAAGCGAAAGATACCGGACTAAAACAGGAGAGCCAGCTCGTCAATGATGTCGCGAGCCACCTCAGTCTTCGGTTTCTTTTCATATTCTTTCTTTCCCTTTTCAGAGATGATGGTAATCTGATTGTCGTCAGTGCGGAAAGTAGTGCCCGGATTACGGGTAGAGTTGAGCACGATGAAGTCGGCGTTTTTCTTCACTCTCTTCTTCTGTGCATTACTCTCTTCATCGTTGGTTTCCAGGGCGAAAGCTACGATTCGCTGATTCTTTTGTTTCATCTGTCCCAAAGCTGCTGCAATGTCATGGGTAGGCACCAGTGTCAACTCCAGGTCATCCTTTTCGCGCTTGATTTTCCTATCAGCTACATTGGCAGGACGGAAGTCTGCTACGGCTGCACAGAGAATGGCTGCATCAGATGAAGCAAAGGCTGCTGTGGCTGCCTTATACATCTCCTCACAGCTCTCCACATTGATGCGGTGGATAGCAGGACTACAGTCTAATGAAACAGGACCTGCCACCAAAGTAACATCCGCACCACGGCGAAGACATTCTTCGGCAAGTGCGAATCCCATCTTTCCTGAAGAATAATTGCCGATGAAACGCACAGGGTCAATCTTCTCATAGGTTGGTCCAGCTGTAATCATCACCTTCTTACCGCAGAGGTCTTTCCCTGCAGTCTTCTGGTTCTCTGATTCTGCATCAGCAACCTCATCGGCACTCTCCATCATGTTGAAGTATCTATCCAGGTAATTCACGATGACATCCGGTTCCTCCATGCGTCCCTTTCCCTCTAATCCAGAAGCAAGGAATCCCACTTCCGGCTCAATGATATGGTTACCATAGCCGAGAAGGGTCTTCATGTTGGACTGTGTAGAAGGATGCTTGTACATATCAAGGTCCATGGCAGGAGCAATGAAGACTGGTGCCTTCATGGAGAGATAGGTGGTGATGAGCATGTTGTCTGCAATGCCATGCGCCATCTTGCCCATGGTAGATGCCGTACATGGTGCAATGACCATCGCATCCGCCCAGAGACCGAGATCCACGTGCGAATTCCAGGTACCATCACGCTGTGAGAAGAACTCGCTTACCACAGGCTTGTGGGTCAGCGCCGAGAGGGTGATAGGGGTAATGAACTCCTTACCGGCAGGCGTAATGACCACCTGTACCTCAGCTCCCTTCTTGATGAGACCACGGATGATAAGACATGACTTGTAGGCTGCAATAGACCCCGTAATGCCCAATACGATTTTCTTTCCTTTTAACATATTATTTTCCCATTCTCTTGTTGAACTCTCGCAGACGGATACGGGTGAGTACCTGCTTGGTATTGTTGGTGAAATCGCTTCCCAATACCCAGGTGAAGTAACCAGGATCCTTGGTCAGGATCTCAGCCACATCCCATCCTTTGTACTTGCCGAAGTTGAATACCTCATGCTTGCGAGGATTGCCCTTTTCGTCGAGTATCACATTGCCGTCGGCATCCTTCAACTCCTGCCAAACGATGCGTCCGGCAAAATCTACATTGTCGTTGCGCTTGGAGAACTCCGCAAGCTCGTCCATGTCATTATTGAGCACACGGTCGGCTTCCTCCTGAACACCAGGGGCATAATGGTCCAGCTCACCTTTCAGTACGCAATAGGTAGCCTCGGTATCCTGGTCGGCGCGGTGTGCCTCGAAGTCTTCCTCCATCTTTCTGCCGCAATAGAACTTGTAGGCAGCTGCCAGGTTGCGACGCTCCATCTTCATAAAGATGTTCTGGGCATCAATAAGGCGACACTTAGAGAAATCGAAATCGATGCCTGCACGCAGAAATTCCTCTGCAAGCATAGGCACATCGAAATGATTGGAGTTATAGCCAGCAAAATCACAACCGGAGAATTCCTGGTTGAAGGTAGCCGCCAACTGCTTGAAGGTTGGTGCATCCTTCACATCATCATTGCTGATACCTGTAAGAGCAACCACCTCTTCAGGGATTGGCTTCTCTGGATTGACAAACTGGTTTTTACGAACCTCTGTTCCATCTGGATACACCTTGATATAGGAGATCTGGATGATTCTGTCTTTTACCATGTCAAGACCGGTAGTCTCTAGGTCGAACACGATCAGAGGCTTAGTAAGATTTAATTTCATTACTTCTAGTATTTATTACTATATATTACTGATAGGGAAGGGGTGTTTAGATGAACCAAGCTCCTTATTCGTTAAGGAGCATTGGCATGATGAGCATGAGGATGTCCTCGTCTTCTGGCTGCTCAGCTGGTACAATGATACCGGCACGGCTAGGATCTGCCAAGTGGAAGACAACCTGATCGCTGTTCAGATTACCCAGGATTTCCATCAAGCTGCTACCCTTGAAACCGATGCTGATGCTGGAACCGCTATATTCGCAAGCCAAAACTTCCTTGGCAGAAGTAGAGAAGTCGATGTCTTCTGAAGAGACCTCGAAACGGCCGCTCTCGATATGGAAACGGATCAGCTGGCTGCTCTCGCTGGCAAATGGCAAAACACGGCGCAATGCACTCTGCAAGCCCTTGCGATCTACGGTTATCTCACATGGGTTGTTGGCTGGAATCACTGAGTTGTAATTAGGATAGCGACCATCAATGAGGCGGCATTTCAATACGCCATCGCTAAACTGAATCTCAGCTCTGCGTGCATCAAACTTGATGGTTGCCTCATCATCCTTGCTCAGAATGTTCTTCAGCAATGATGCTGGCTTCTTAGGCAGGTTGAATGAAGAAGGAGTCTCACTCTTGACAGTGAAGTTCTTGCTTCTTACCAACTTATGGCCATCACTTGCTACGATGGCAAGCGATTCTGGAGTAAGGTCGAAATAGATACCATTCATTACTGGGCGCAGCTCATCGCTGGCTGTTGCAAAGAGAGAACGGTTGATATTGTCGATCAGCACCTGTGCTGGCAAGACGAGGGTAGTGCAGGCATCACCCATGTCCTGTGTTGGAGGATAGTCTTCTGCATTCAAGCCTGTGAAATTATAGAGACCATTCTGATATACAATCTTAATGGCATAACTATCGGTATCTACATCGAAGCTGAGAGGCTGCTCAGGCAACTCCTTCAATGCATCCAGGATGACGCGGTTGGCAACGCAGAACTCGCCTTCGCCATCGCAGTCAGTGAGAGCGATGGTACTCTTGATGATGTTGTCACTGTCGCTTGCGGTGATGGTCATCTCGCCGTTGGCAACTTGAAACAGGAAATTGTCAAGGATAGGCAGAGAATTCTTGCTGCCAATCACCTTAGCAAGCATATTGAGCTTGCTGTTCAATGCTGAACTTGAAACTGTAAATCTCATGAGTCGTTATTTTATATTATTAATTTTCTATATTACTTATCTCATTTTCATTGCTGATGCTCCTTACTTGATGGGTAAATTGGAGCATTTGCGCAATTATGAGCACAAAAATACAAAAAATATTGGGGATAGACAAAAATAATCGAAGAAATGTTTTTGTTTTAAAACTATTTTTAGTAATTTCGCAGTCAGAAAGAAAAATAGTAGATAGAATCTCTCGTTTTTGAGCCTCTTCATACATCTTTTGATTCCCGATGAAAATGGGGCTCGGCAGGCGATGGATTGAAACAATTTTTAAAATAATAATATGGAATTACAAGGAAAGGTAATTGCCGTTTTACCTGAAAGAAGCGGCGTTTCTGCAAGAGGTGAGTGGAAAATGCAGTCTTATGTCATTGAAACTCATGAGCAGTTTCCAAAGAAGCTTTGCTTCGATGTTTTCGGAGCAGATCGTCTTGCTCAGTTCAACATCCAGAGTGGTGAGGAAATTTTGGTCTCTTTTGATTTCGATGCACACGAATATAATGGTCGTTGGTTCAACAATGTCCGCGCTTGGAATGTGCAGCGTGTAGATCCTAATGCTGTTGCTGCTATGCAGGGTGGCATGCAGCCAGTTGGTTCTCCATTCCCTCCAGTAAGTGCAGCTCCTCAGGCAGCTCCTGCTCCTGCTCAGGGTGCAACTGCTCCATTCCCTCCAGCTCAGCCAGCAGCTCCTGCAGCAGGTGGCAGCGCAGATGATCTCCCATTCTAAGAGAGAAAGCATGTAAGAAAATTGCAAAGAGCATTCGAAAGGGTTTGTTTCCACAATCCTTACGAATGCTCTTTTTTCTTTAATTGGACTTTTATGCCGGTTTAACCAGCTGAAACATTACCCTTAAGGAAAAAAAGATTTATCCTTAAGGAAAAATATAAATTCCCTTAAGGGAAAATATTTCTAGCCTTAAGGGTAAAAGTTTAGCCCTTGATAGAAGCTAAACTTTAACCTGGAAAAAACTTATACTTTTTTATTCCTTTGCTAATCGTTTCGTCTTCTTTTTTCAAAGAATGCCCGGGAGGCAGCAAAGAACAATACCACTGCGGCGGCATTTTCGACCGCTACCATCCAGAAGGCACCACTATAACCGAAATGCTCGGCTACAACACCACCCAGAAGACAACCGATTCCGAACCCCAGGTCCCAACCGGTCAGGATACTGCTGTTGGCAGTACCACGCTGGTCGTGGCGGGCTACATTGATAAACATATTCAGGAAGGCTGGATACAGGTGACCATTTCCCAATCCTATCAATGCAGCTGAAAGATAGTAGGCTACCGGATGCTTGATGGCTACGAATATCGTAAAACCAACGAGCGATATCAGCATTCCTTCGGCAGCATTCTGGGTCAGCTTACCCTGACTCAAAGCCTTTCTGCCTTGCAATCTACTCAGGAACAATCCCATAGAGAGGATTGCAAAATAGGTACCCGTTCCTCCGGTAATGCCTAATTCCTCCTTACTGTAAATGGCGAGATAGTTGCTCAATACACCCCAGCAGAAACCAAACATGCAGATGTTGATGGCCAACAGCCAGGCGCGGGTCAGGAAGAAGCGGTCGAGCGAGAGCTTCTCCTTGTTTTTGATGATTTCCTTCTCTGGGAGTTTCACCGTTCCTGCTATCACTACAGAAGCAATGGCTACCACAAAGGCTATCCAGAAAAGTACCATATAGCTACCCACCAGATTGTGCAGATAGATACCTATGGAAGGGGCTATCGCCATGGCGAAGTTGTTGCTCAATCCATAAAGACCGATACCCTCATTGCGTCTGCTCGATGGCAAGACATCGATGGCACAGGTACTGTTGGCAACAGTTACCGCTCCGAAAGGTCCACCATGCAGGGTTCGGCAGATGGCAAACATCAGGATGGTACTGGCTGCTATGTATCCTGCAAAGAAGATGGCAAAAGCCGTCAGACAGACCATCAGTACTTTCTTACGGGAAAATCCATCCACCACATATCCGCTGAACGGACGGATGATGAGTGCCGCCACCGTATATCCGCTCAGAACAATGCCTATCACATCCTTCGTAGCCCCGAAAGTTTCACTCAGATAGAGTGGGAGGAGTGGGGTGAGGAGATAGAAGGCAAAGTAGAGCAGAAAGTTGGTGGTCATCACCTTGATGTAATTCGCATTCCAAAGTTTTTCTTTCATCTCTTCTGTATTTCTTAATTTCAAGATTCTACCCTATACTTATCATTAGTCCAGGGCGAGTATAGTCTGCTTGCGAAAGTTTATATTCTATTCTCCAACCAGGCATCAATGAGTTTGCGGGCAATCGACAATTTCTCCGGCAGAACAGGGAGATTGTCCTTGCTGAACCATTTGCCGCGGGAAAGCTCTTCTTTCTGAAGATGAATCTCACCATCTACATATTCGGCTGTATATCCTACCATCAAGCCACTTGGGAACGGCCATGGCTGGGAACCGAAATACTTGAGGTTCTTGATGGTCAGACCAGTTTCTTCCATCACCTCACGATGAACAGCTTCCTCCAGACTTTCACCTGTTTCCACAAAACCGGCTACCAAGGAATCGAAGTTACCCTTGAAGTTGCGGGCATGAACCAGCAGCACCTGATCGCCCTTCTTGATGAGAACGATGATGGCTGTAGCGAGAGAAGGCCAGACAGACTTGCCACACTCGGTACACTTCTTACTGATATCTGTTGACATCTTCATAGGTGAACCGCATACACCGCAAAACTGGGTGTTCATATCCCAATAGTTCAGTTCCTGACATTTTCCCGCTTTCTGATACAACTCTGGGGAGAGCTTGTAAAAGCTAGGACGCAAACCGCACATCTCATATTTCGGATTGTCGGTTACGGGCTCTGGAATGGTGAAAGTCTTCACTTCCGTACCGTCATTCATCGGTGTAATGTTGAGGATATGGGTCCAAGGCTTGGTTGCTACCGGACTTTCCTCACTACATGGAATCGTATAGGTTCCATCTTCTCTCTTCTCGAGCAAGATATCTGTCTTGCAAAATATAAACCAATACTTCATAATCTATTATTTTTTCTTTCCGAAAAGCAACTCATAGTCACGCTGGGCAGCAGGCTTGGTCCATGCTTCCGGCACGAACTTCCAATTGTTGTTTGGCTTGGCATCCACAGTTCCCATCTTTTCGATGGCCTCCATCAGATAGTAACGCTGGTCGCGCTCACTGCGATAGATGATTCTGCTATCCAGACTATCCTTTGGAATACCGGCACCACGGGTGAGGAGCTCTCCGCCGCCATTGCCGCGATAACTGTTCACTGCCACCTTATACCATTTCTTTTCATCGAAAGGCTGGCCATTGCTCATACGCAGAATCTTCACCTTCTCGCCGTCTGGCTTGGTAACATCCACCTCATAATCGATGCCGGCAGCACTGTCAAAATTGAAGGAGAGGTTCTTGAAGCCCAGACGCTGCTGATCGCCCTTGGTCTGGGTATCGAGCAGGAGCAGATGGTCATCAGGACTCTTCATCGTATTCACCCAGAGGTCATAGCTCATCTCCAGATGCTTGCGGATCTCCTCACCTGTAAGGCGCATCACGTAGAGCTGATTCTCATATTTATAGAGATTGAACATGTCACCAACATAGATAGGTCCCGCCTTGATGGTAGAATTAAACTGGAGGGGCGCATTGAAGGCAATATCAGCATTCGTGATCTGTAGCTGCAGGTTGAGGATGAAGTCATTGAAGGCGCAGTTGCCGAAGAAAGACTCGCGGCTGTGAATGGTATTCTTGAAAGTTCCGATCTGCTTGCTGACAAACTTGTTGATTTCTGCAATCTGAGGCTCGAATGCCTTCATGAAATCCTCATCAATAGGACATTTTGTCACATCTGGCAGACTGCCAACTATCTTCTTGTCTGTCACAACATACTGCTTTTTGCCATTCACCTTCTTCTTGTTCAGGGTAATGGTCACCTCGGCATCTGCCACATTCAGTGCATTATTGGCAGGGTCGAGACACACCACAGGCTTACCTTCCACATTCAGGATCGTCTCATTGCAGCGGGTATGGTCATGTCCGAAGAGTACCATATCGAAGCCTGGCACCTCCTTTGCTACCCGCAGAGAGGCATCCTCCTCATATTCAGGAGTGACAATACCGCCATCCTTACCGCTGTGGAAGACACCAATGACTACGTCCGGCTTCTCCTTCTCCTGGATAATCTTCATCCATTTACGGGCACAGGTCACCATATTCTCAAACTTCATTCCGCTCCAGAGATTCTCTGTCAACCAGTTAGGAATAGCTGGAGTCAACATACCGAGAACGGCTATCTTCACACCCTCACGGTTCAGGATGATATAAGGCTTCACATAAGGCTTACCGGTCTTGGTATCAATGATGTTGGCACCCAGCACCGGACAATCTAACTCCCTGATCCACTTGTCATAAACCGCATGTCCGGTCTCTACATCGTGATTACCGAAAGCCTGGGCATCATACTTCATATAGTTGACGACATCAGCTGCTACATTACGAGCCTGGGTGTTGATATAATTATAGAAGTAGCAGGTAGGTTGTCCCTGAAGGATATCGCCATTCTCCAGGAGGATGACATTGTCCTTATAGGTCTTGCGCAGATCGTTTACATAAGAGGATACGCGTGCCAGGGTTCCTGCCTTCGGTTTGCGATTGATGAAATCGTATGGGAAGAAAGAACCATGAACATCACTTGTCTGAATCACTCTGAGTTTGACGGTGCGCGGCTGAGCCATTGCCTGCGAATTAAAAGTGAGCGCCAACAAGAGCGCTGCGAATAACTGTTTCATACTTTTTTCTCGAATTTATTTGTTTCAACTGCAAAATTACAAAAAAGTTGGCAATTACGGCATACTTTTTGTTGGATTCTTATAAAAATCATAAAAATAGGAGGTATTATACTATGGCATTTGTAGATTATTACAAGATTCTCGGTGTAGATAAGAACATCCCGCAGAAGGATGTGCGCGCTGCATATCGCAAGCGTGCCAAACAGTTTCATCCGGATTTGCATCCTAACGACCCTAAGGCAAAGGCTAAGTTCCAGGCGCTGAACGAGGCGTATGAGGTGATTTCCGATCCGGACAAGCGTGCTAAGTACGACCAGTACGGTGAACAGTGGAAGAATGTAGGAGGCTTCGGTGGTGGAGGCTATGATGGAGCTGCCGGCGGAGGTGCCGCTGGTGGAAATCCATTCGAAGGCTTCGACTTCAGCAGCTTCGGTGGTGGAGGAGGTGGTTTCTCCAGCTTCTTCGAAAATCTCTTCGGCGGAGGTCGTGCCCGTGGTTCACAAGGTGCCGGTTTCGGTGGCTTTGGCGGATTCGGTGGAGCAGGTGCTGGTTTCGGTGCCGGTGCTGAATATGGTACAGGCGGATGTAACGGCGGCTGCGGTGGCCGTAGCGGCAGAACGAATACCGGCGAGATGAACATGAATGTGAATATCGACATGTACACCGCACTGCTCGGTGGTGAGGGTATCATCACATTGAGCAATGGTTCGAAGATTAAACTGAAGATCAAACCGGAAACCCAGAACGGTACCAAGGTACGTGTTCGCGGAAAGGGTTATGACAGAGGTGATGGAACCTTTGGTGATCTGATGATTACCTATAACGTGAAGTTGCCTACTGGTCTGAATGAAAAACAGAAGGAATTGCTCCGGCAGATGAAGGAAGCAAAGTAAAAGGAAAAAAGAAAGCTCCGATGGAATCAACAAACCATCGGAGCTTTCTTTTTAATCAGAAACCTTGTTCATATTGAAGGCAGAAACTTTGCCATCAGGTGAAACAACTGCAGAAATCTTAAAGAGTTGTTCCTTCTTGGTGCCATCTGTCAAATCTACGTCCTGACGGGCAGAGAACTGTACCTGATACTCATATTCCTCATCGCCAACCTCACGCTTCTTGATCTGGTAGTCGTTGTTGATGTGCCAGTTCATATTGGCAACATTATCTTTATAGAGCTTATCCATAAAGGTAACGACATCAGCCTTGGTAGCCGAGTTCTTACCAAGCAGGGAAGAGAGAATATCCTCGCAGGTAGCTGTCAATCCATCTGCATTATGGGAATTGATGCTCTGGAAGAACTGACGGAACAATCCGCTCACCATCTGCTTTTCTTCTGGCTGGAGGTCACGGCTCTTCACCTTCTTCAGGGCATTTTCTGCCTCTTCGATATGAGCACCATCTGTATGAGTATTCAGGTATGTCTGGTAGGCATCAGCTGTATCTGCAGCCTTAGCCACATTCCAGTCGAGGGAATCTATTTTAAGCAAAGCTTCCTGCTTGTGCAGACTGTTAGGATACTTCTGGAGATATGCTTCCAATGCTTCTTTCGAACCGCTCACTACCGCATTGGTCCAATCCTGGTCGTTCTGCTTCAACTGGTCAAGATGAGCCATGATGGAATCGCGATGTGCTTCATCTGCATCCTTGTAGGTATCGAGATAACTCTGCAGTACCATCGGATCGCTGCTTTGCATCGCATACTCATAAGCTTCCATCTCCTTGTTGCGATTGGCACTGTCGTAGAAATAATACATAATGCCACACGCCAAGACGGCAAAGATGAATGAGATGATGAAGATTGAGCGGGTGTTCCTTTTCTTCTGTGGTTCCTGAGGAGTATTGCCCTCTCCGCCATCATTTCCATTCGCAGTAACACCAGGACGACGTACAGGAGGTACTGGTGGGACAGGAGGGGTTGGAGGGGCTGTCTGAGAAGTAGAAGATACTACATGAGAAGTCGAAGGAATCTCTGAAGCTGGAGAAGATACCGGAGACGCAACCGGTGTTGGATCTTTTACAGCTGCAGATGATGCAACAGGATGCGTAACACCCACTGCTATCTCATGGCAGTTTGGACACATCTCCTGACTGCTGAAATAAACCTCACCGCAATGAGGGCATTTGGTGATTTTTCCAGCTATCTCAACGCCACAACTAGGACAGGTTGGAGCCTTGTCACTGATCTGGCGGCCACATTCTGGACATTTAATAATTGCCATAGTTTTATTTAAAGTTTATGTTTTACTTAAATTATTCATGTTTCTATGCTTCAGACCTGTTCACTCTTTACCTTGAAACTAATCATAAAGTTCAATGTTCCAAGTTCAAAGTTACAATGCCTTATCTGTGTCTGAATCTAATCTCTCTCAATCGATGCCTGCCCATGAATCTACTCTTATCCACGTAGCCATTGATACCGTTCAGTTTTCCCTTACCGGTATATTGCCACATTTCAAAGTCTCTTCCATCCTTGAGCACTGGTTCTCGCTTGGTATATTGTGCTATCATCAGCTTGTAGCTGTCGAGCTTTCCCAAGAGATAATGGTCATAGAAGTTGGCACCCGTATAGATGAGCGGCTTCTGTCTGTATGCCTTTTCCACGAGATGCAGGAACTTGAAGAGTGAGTCGCAAAATTCTTCTGTTTCCAAACCACTCTTGGTCTCTACGTCGATCATCGGCAAGAGATCCTGGTCGCCTGGGCGGCACTGTGCCTTGAAATTCTCCAGCTGGGTTTGCTGAGGAATACGGGCACGATAAAAGTGGTATGAACCCACCTTGAGTCCATATCTATGAGCCAGATCAATATTCTGCTTATATTTGCTATCTACATTGGTTCCACCTTCGGTAGCCTTCAGATAGACATACGCCATCTTGGAGTTATCGCCCACCGTTTCCCAGAATACATTGCCCTGATAGTGGCTGAGGTCTATGCCATGCACATGACTGCAGGTATCCTCGCATTGCACCTGCGCACTTGCGCATAGTGTTATAATAGATGATATTATTGTTATACAAAATCGTTTCATAGATGCAAAGGTACGAAAATCGCTTGAAATTCGTCACAGAGTATGCTTATTTTTTATATATTTTATATTATTCTTCGATTTCTGAGAGCGAGCGGTAGAAGTTATTGCAGAAATTGCTGATAGTTTCTATGGGCGCATATTCCAGATATCGCATACTGCGGCGCAGGTTTTTGCGCATCGTGCCACCGGTGGTGCGAACGAATCCAGCCTGAGTCTGCTCGAATAAAATTTCCTGCTGATCGAGACTGTTATAATAAAGCGAACGGAGGGTCAGCTTGTAGGCACCACGTTCTACACGGCGCACGTAAGGTATCTCATCCTGTTCAAATTCGAAGAAAAGGATAAGTACACTGCCCTGCAACTGCGCCATACGCTGGATGCGAAGCTTGCGCAGCCATTTTTCCAGTTTTACGAAATCTACCTTGTCGCCCTTGGTGCGCAGGTAGTTTCCCATCTCGATGATGCCGCCAAGATTAACGCCATTGGCTAATATTCCATTGATATTGGATACGATGATGCGAAGTAAATGAATGGTCTCAATTGAGGTGTCGATGGCATGACGCTCGTTTTCCTGTATGCTGGCTAAACGTCGGTTCAGGAAACCATTGTTCATGCGTACTTCACCCGCAGGCACATCGCTGAGGTTCTTCATCATCTGGGCTATCTTCTTCTGTTTGAAGGTAGTCATCGGTTCCATCTCCTCCTTCGTATGAAAGTGATCGGAACGCAGCTTGACAAAAAGGTTTCTCTGTAAAAAATCCATCGTGTATTCATTTAAAAGTTAAACAATTGGCAATAAGCTACTTCCATTCTAGCTGTATCGCTTCGGGTAACGAAATAGTATCGAAAACAGCGCAGCTATACCGATAGCCAGAGGATAATAGAGGTATGGAAGGATATCCATCGGACTCAGATTGGCAAGACCTGCTGCCAGAAGCATCTGTACTCCGTATGGTATCAAGCCCTGAACCGTACAGGAGAAAGTATCGAGGATACTGGCTGCCTTGCGGTTGTCAACTCCAAACTTATCACCGATTTTCTTGGCTATGTTGCCTACCGTGAGGATGGCAACCGTATTGTTGGCAGTACATACATTGACCATGGAAACCAGTGCTGCAATAGACAGTTCGGCTCCTCGCTTGTTGCTGACGTGAGCCGTAATCTTGTCGATGATATAATTGATACCGCCATTCTCACGGATGATTTCGAGCATGCCACCCGCCATCATTGCGATGATGACCAGTTCGCCCATACCGATGATTCCGTTACCCATGGCCGAAAACCAACCGAAGAGATCGTAACCTCCGGTAGCACCCAGAAGCTGACAGCTCACACCAATCACACCACAGAGCAATGTTCCCATCGTAAGAACCGCCATCACATTCATACCCGCCACAGCTGTGACAAGTACTACCAGATAAGGGAGCACCTTGACATATTCAACCTCCGGAATATCAGTAGGTGCCTGCAGACCGATACCCATCACGGCATAGATAGCCAGTACAATAACGGCGGCAGGTACTACGATAAGAGAATTGACACGGAACTTATCGCTCATCTTGCAATTCTGAGTCTGGGTGGCTACTACCGTGGTATCAGAGATAAAGGAGAGATTATCTCCAAAATAAGCTCCACCAACGATGATAGCTGTCATCATACCTGTATTAACGTCCATGGAGTGGGCGAGTCCCGCAGCTATCGGAACAAGTGCCACAACGGTACCGACACTTGTTCCGATGGATACGGAGATAAAGCAGGCTGCCAGAAACAATCCCGGCAGAATCATGCTGGCGGGAAGAATGCTGAGTGCAAGATTGACCGTTGCATCGACAGCTCCCATCGCCTTAGCCGAAGCTGCGAAGGAACCTGCCAATACATATATCCACAACATGAGCATCAGATTGTTGGCGCCGGCACCCTTGCTATAGGTATCTACACGACTCTTGATGGGCATACCACCGGAAATCGCAATGGCATAGATACTGGAGATCATAAATGCCACGGTGAGCGACAAATTGGTATCCTTATGACTGGCATCTACCGAATAGACGGTGAATGCCACGATGAGGACAATCAACAAAAACAATGGCGACAACGCCAACAATCCTTTCTTATTACTCATGTTTCTTTTTAAGTTATTACAATGTTACTCCATTCTTGAAAATGGAAATCTCACGATAGCCGTTGTACTCGTTGCGAGCTTCCTCGCCACTGGCAACTGCTATGATCTTATCGATGAACCTGTTTACCAACTCCTTCATATCGGTGCCTTCAACCAGTTCTCCGGCATTGAAGTCAATCCAATTTGGCTTGTTCTGGGCAAGCTTGCTATTGGTTGAAATCTTCATCGTTGGAACGAATGTTCCGAATGGGGTACCACGACCCGTTGTGAAGAGTACAAGCTGACAGCCTGCAGAAGCCAATGCTGTAGCTGCCACGAGATCATTACCAGGAGCAGACAAGAGGTTCAGACCTGTTGTCTCCAAACGGTCACCATACTGCAGCACGCCACTGACAGGAGCACGACCGCACTTCTGGGTACAACCCAGTGCCTTATCTTCCAGAGTAGAGATACCGCCAGCCTTGTTGCCTGGAGAAGGATTCTCGCCAACAGGTTCACCATGACTGAGGAAGTACTCCTTGAAATCATTGATGAGATGAACGGTCTTGTCGAAGAGTTCCTTATTCTCACAACGGTTCATCAGAATAGTCTCAGCACCAAACATCTCAGGCACCTCGGTAAGGATGCTGGTTCCGCCCTGAGCAACCAACCAGTCAGAGAATTCACCAACGAGAGGGTTAGCAGTGATACCACTGAAGCCGTCAGAGCCACCACACTTCAAACCTACGCGAAGCTTGCTTACCGGTACCTCCTCACGCTTATCCTCCTTAGCCTTGGCATAAAGATCACGGAGAATCTTCATTCCCTCTTCGATCTCATCACCCTCAACCTTCTGTGTTACCAGGAGCTTGATGCGATCCTGGTCGTAATTGCCCAACATCTTCATGAAGTCGTCAGGCTGATTGTTCTCACAACCCAATGAGAGAACGAGAACAGCACCAGCGTTCGGATGCAGACAGATATCACGGAGCACCTTGCGGGTATTCTCGTGGTCGCCGGAAAGCTGAGAGCAACCAAAATTATGGTGCCAAGCGTGGATGGCATCAATGCCCTCACAGCCAGTCTCCTTCTTCAGGAGCTCTACGAGTTTCTCGGCAACACCATTCACGCAACCTACGGTTGGTACTACCCACACCTCGTTTCTTACACCTACTTCGCCATTCTTGCGTACATAGCCCTGGAAGGTACGTGATTCCTTGGCAATGTCCAACTGCTCATCTACTGGATTATAGGTATATTCCAGCGTACCGGCAAGGTTGGTCTTGAGATTGTTCTCATTCACCCATTCACCCTGCTTCAGATTCTGCTTGGCATGACCGATAGGGTAGCCATACTTGATGATGTTCTGTCCCTCGGCAGCATCATCGATGAGCACCTTATGACCAGCTGGAGTATCCTGCAAGAGAGTGATACTCTTGCCATCCACCTCGATAACCTCGCCCTTCTGCATAGGACGCAAACAAACCACTACCGAGTCGGCAGGGTTAATCTTGATAAAGCTTGATAGTTTCATTCTGTAGTTTTGTTTTTGTTTATTTATCATTTATAATTCTATTCTTGTCTCTTCATTTTCGCCTTAGATCTGCGTCCTGCGGTAGAAATCGATATTCTCCTTCATCAGCAGCTCGATAGGCATGTAATTCACCGGATTCACCTTCTTCTTGAGAACGATGGCACGGAAGAGGGTATCCACGCAATAGTAGCCCTGCATATAGGCATGCTGTGCGATGAGGAACGAGATACTGCCTTCGCGCAGACATTTTGCATTCTTGCCCACCATATCATAACCCATGATCTGTACATCACGACGATTGGACTTAAGCAGATAATCTCCCACGATATGCGCCTTCGATGTCATTGTTATACAATGATGGGTAGCAGGATGTTCATCAAAGTACTGAGCCAGCATCTTCTGGTACTCGTTGCGGGTTCCATTGAGCGGAAGATCAAGCACATTGATGACAATCTGTGGGAAATGATCGTGCATATAATGACGGAATCCCACCTCACGGTTATCCTGCTGCTTGCTGACCACATGGCCATCCTTGGTCTGTCTCATCAGCATCACTTCTTTCTCATTGCCCGCAAGCATCATCAGCATCTTGGCTGCAAAGTAGCCAGAGCAGAACGAATCCTGTCCATAGAAGGAGAGAGGGCGCAAGTCTGGCATATAAGAATCGAGAAGGATAAATGGAATACCCTTCTGATGCAACTGGTCTGTAAAACCACGTGTCACTTCCAGAGATGATGGCACCACGATGACTCCCTCCGGTTTGGCATCAACAATCTCTTGTGAAACAGCCTTGAAAGAATCCTCGTTGGAACGCTCGTAGAATCGAATCTCCAAATCGATATGGAAATCCCGGCGCTGGTCTTCGCACTTTCTCGCACCTTCTTCTATCTCTTCCCAATAGGCTTCCGATTCATGCTTCGGTATCAGAAGACAAAAAGTATAAGCCTTGTTGTATGCCAATGCACTGGCATACATATTAGGTTGATAATTCATTTCCTTGAGCGCTTGTTCCACCTTCTCACGAGCCGGCTTCGACACGTTCGGGCGGTCGTGGAGCACACGGTCCACTGTTCCTACAGATACGCCTGCTCTTTCGGCGATATCCTTGATTCTGATTCTTTCGGCCATTGTTTTTAAGTTTATGGTTAGAGCACATCGCACGTACATTATTATATAATAACTGTGCGCACAAACTGTGCTTTTTTACTATGTTTTGTTGAACTGCTGGTTTGTGTACGGTCACACCGTCAGCATTCGGGCGCAAATATACAACATTTTTTTGAATTGTGCGAATGCACAGCTCTTTTTTTGCACAAAAATCGAAAAAAAAGGAGAAAAAAAGGGAAAAAGTGAGAAAAACACGAAAAAATAGGGCGATAAATGAAAAAAACTGCGATTAAATTTTGGTATTCGAGAAATTATAGCTATTTTTGCCAACGGTTACGGACAACTACAACAAAATTGTCTATTAGTAAACAAACAATAAAAACAAAGAAATTAAAACTATCAAACAATGGCAAAGATTGTAACATTAGGCGAGATTATGCTTCGTTTGTCACCAGAAGGCAACGATCGTTTCATCCAGAGTGAGTCACTTCGCATCATCCCTGGTGGTGGTGAGGCTAACGTTGCTGTTAGCCTTGCTAACTATGGTCACGATGCATATTTCGTATCAAAGTTGCCAAAGCACGAGATTGGCCAGATTGCAGTAAATGGTCTTCGTCGTTATGGCGTCAATACTGAGTTTATCGCTCGCGGTGGTGATAGAGTAGGTCTCTACTATGCAGAGACAGGTGCTTCAATGCGCCCATCTAAGGTTATCTACGACCGTGCTCACAGCGCTATTGCAGAGGCTGATCCTTCTGATTTCGACTTTGATAAGATCATGGAGGGTGCTCAGTGGTTCCACTGGAGCGGAATTACTCCTGCTATCAGCGACAAGGCTGCAGAATTGACCAAGTTGGCTTGTGAGGCAGCTAAGCGTCATGGCGTAACAGTATCTGTTGACCTCAACTTCCGCAAGAAGCTCTGGACATCAGAGAAGGCTATCTCTGTGATGCGCCCATTGATGCAGTATGTAGATGTTTGCATCGGTAACGAGGAAGATGCTCAGCTTTGCCTGGGCTTCAAGCCTGATGCTGACGTAGAAGGCGGTAAGACTGATGCTGAGGGTTACTATGGCATCTTCAAGGGTATGATGGAAGAGTTCGGCTTCAAGTATGTCGTTTCTACGCTCCGTGAGTCTCTTTCTGCTACTCATAATGGCTGGAAGGCTCTTATCTATGATGGTAAGGAGTTCTATCAGAGCAAGCACTACGACATCAACCCTATCATCGACCGCGTGGGTGGTGGTGACTCTTTCTCTGGTGGTTTGATCCATGGTCTCCTGACTAAGGAGACTCAGGGCGAGGCACTTGAGTTCGCTGTTGCTGCTTCAGCCTTGAAGCACACTATCCCTGGCGACTTCAACTTGGTTTCTGTTGATGAGGTTGAGAGCCTTGCTGGCGGTAACGCTAATGGTCGTGTACAGCGATAAATGAAGGGAAGAGGGAAGAGTGAAGAATACATTTGCTCTTCCTGATTAAAAATCAAACAATAAACATTAAACATTATACTAATGGCAAAGTTTAGCAAAATGCAGGTCATGGCAGCTATGAAAGAGACTGGTATGGTTCCTGTATTCTTCAATAAAGATATCGAAATCTGCAAGAACGTGATCAAGGCATGCTACGAGGGTGGCGTTCGCGTATTTGAATTCACCAACCGTGGCGATTTCGCTCACGAGATTTTCGGTGAGTTGGTAAAGTGGGCTGATAAGGAGTGCCCTGAGATGATCTTGGGTGCTGGCACAGTGGTTGACGCTGGTACTGCTTCCTTGTATCTCCAGTTGGGTGCAAACTTCATCGTTGGTCCTAACTTCAACCCTGACATTGCTCCTGTATGTAACCGTCGCTTGGTGCCTTATTCACCAGGTTGTGGTTCTGTAACAGAGATCAACAATGCTCAGGCAGCAGGTTGCGATGTAACCAAGGTATTCCCTGCAGGTAATGTAGGTGGTCCTTCATTCGTTAAGAATGTAATGGCACCATTGCGTTGGAGCAACATCATGGTAACAGGTGCAGTAGAGCCAACAGAGGAGAACCTTACTCCTTGGATCAAGGCAGGTGTTCTCTGTGTAGGTATGGGTTCTAAGCTCTTCCCTAAGGAGACTGTTGCTGCAGCAGATTGGGCTGCCATCACAGCCAAGTGCCAGGAAGCTTTGGGCTACATTGCTAAGGCACGTGCATAATCAGAATGCATAAAAGATTTCATCATATTTATGGCATCGCCATCATCTGTATGATGGTGGCGATGTTTGTTTTTTCAGCTTGTTCGCCATCGCATAAGGGCGAAGTAGATGAGCTGAATTATCTTTCTTATGCGCTTCACTATCGTAACCTGGACTCTACTAAAGTATTGGCAGAGAAGGCTTTGGCTCTTTCCGAAGACTATCCTGCCGGATACGCGGAGGCTTGCAACAACCTGGCTTTTGTGGCTATTGCCAAGATGGATTACCATACTGCCAAGCGATGGCTGGACAAGGTTAACGAACGCAGTGACAACCAGATAGAACTCCTTATTGCCGACGTTCAGAATATGCGACTCTGTCAGCGTGAGGCCCGCAACAAGGATTTCTACAGCTTTAGAGAAAAAGCCATCCGTAAACTGCGAAGAATCGGTGAAGAAATAGATAACCTTCCTCTTCGGGAGCGTCAGCGCGCCATTTATGCGAAGAGTGAGTTTGATATCGTTGCTGCCACCTATTTTTATTATGTACAGCTAGACAAGCCGATGCTCAATGCGCTGGCAGATCTTGACCCGGATGAAGTGGAACAGGATACGGCACAGTATCTCAACTATCTTTATAATATGGGAGCTGGTGGCGCCATTACTCATGGCACCCCACAGGAAATCTGTCAGGCAGAATTTGATATGCTCATTCGCCTCTACTTTATGGCAAGTGGCAGCAATTCTTATCCATACTGGCAGGCAAACGCACTGCAATCTATCAGCGAACATATTCAGGATCCGGAACAGCGCGATTTTCTGGTAAAGAACAATCTGCCGGCTTTCCAGTATCTCAATGTTGAACAGATGCCTTTGGAACTTCTGGCAGGAAACTTTGCGCAACGCGCACTCAATATCTTTTCTGAATATGGAGATGTTTACCAGACGGCAGGAGCATACCGCACACTGGCAGAATGCTACTGGCAGATCAAGGATTATAAATCGGCAGGCGATTGCCTGAATAGGGCACTCAACCAGAACAGAGCCATCCAGCAGGCACCCGACCTGGTGGCATCTATCCGAGAAAGACTCAGCCTGGTTTATTCCGCCATCGATGATAAGCCGGAAAGCGATTACAACCGCAATGTTTACCTCGACTTGCAGGAGCAGAGCCGACAAGACAGGCAGTTGGAAGCGCGTGCCACTCAGTTGGACAACAATGCCGTCCAGCTGAACACGATGATTGCTGCGGTAATCTTTACGATAGTCTTGGTTGTGGTCTTGCTCTATGTATTCGACAGAATGAAGCGCCGCAATACCAAGGAAAGTTCTGTAGAATCCCTGCTGATACCTTTACATGAATGGGAAGAACAGAACATGCAGCATATCAATGCGTTATCAGAAAAACATGAAGAATTGGAAGAAGCCAAGAATATGGTCCAGCTTCATATATCTGACAATAGACGCCGCAACCTGGAACAGCGTGCCAAGCTTTCTCTGGTCAATAGCATCACCCCATTTATCGACCGTATGATCCATGAGGTAGATAGGCTGATGAAGGGAGATGATCCAGAAGAAGTGAAACAGGAGCGATATACCTATATCTCAGAGTTGACTGATAAAATCAATCAATATAATTCCATTCTCACCGATTGGATACAGATGCGTCAGGGAGCCATCAATCTCCGCATAGAGAGTTTCCCGCTCCAGCCACTTTTCGATATTGTAGCCAAAGGAAAAATGAGTTTTCAAATGCGTGGGGTCAAACTGACCGTACAGCCTACGGATGCCACGGTAAAGGCAGACCGTACGCTGACACTATTCATGATTAACACCATCGCCGACAACGCCAGGAAGTTTACACCTGCAGGAGGTGAGGTCGTGGTTAGTGCCAAGAGCCATCGGGCATTTGTGGAAATATCTGTAGTAGATACGGGAAAAGGTATGGATGAAGAAACACTGGAACATATCTTCGACCGCACCTATACCGGCGGACATGGATTCGGTTTGCTCAACTGTAAGGGCATCATTGATAAATACAAGAAAATCAGTTCGCTCTTCTCTCCTTGTAATATTCAGGCAGAGAGTGAGCCGGGAAAGGGTAGTAGGTTCACTTTCCGACTGCCTTGCGGTATTCGGAAAATGCAAATGATACTGATGCTTGCCTTGATGCTGATAGGGTGTAATATCCCATCTGCCGTACAGGGAAGCACTCGGGAAAATGTCTCTATGCACAGAACTGACAAGCACAGAACTGACAGGCACTGGGGCAATAAGCAGACATCGCGATTGCTGCAAAAAGCAGCATCCTATGCCGACAGTGCCTATTTCAGTAATATCAATGGTACCTACGAGCGGACCCTGGCTATGGCAGATTCGTCTCGCAGCTATCTCAACCGATACTATCTGACATTGAATCCTGATGGGAAATATCTGATGGTGGCACATCCCATGAAAGGAACCGCTGCCGAAATCCAATGGCTGCACGACAGTTTGCCAACCAACTACGAGGTCATACTCGATATCCGCAATGAGAGTGCCGTGGCAGCGTTGGCACTCCACAAATGGGAACTATACGATAGTAACAACAAGGTATATACACAGCTCTTCCGTGAACGGAGTGCGGATAATTCGCTCGATAACTACGTAAGAACCATGCAGACTTCAGAAAACTCGAAGGCGGTAGCCATCGTCTTGCTGATTATCCTGCTGTTACAATTGCCGCTGGCATACTATCTGCTATACTATCGCCACATTCTCCGTTATCGCTATGCCGTAGAAAAAATCAATGGCATTAACAAGGTGTTGCTCAGTGGTGATTCCAACACGGATAAGCTGAAACAGATTACCGGAATCTGGACTCCATCCGGCAGCAATAATATACGTAACGCTCAGCTTTTTCCTCAGCTCAACGAGGTGGTGGAACGTATCTCGCAGGCACTGAAGCAAAGCATTGATATGCAGCAGAACGAGGCTACGAATATAGAAATGGCAGAAGATGAGCTGCATCGTGCCGAGTATGAAAACGGAAAGTTGCACATTGCCAATTCCGTACTCGACAACTGTCTCTCTACGCTCAAGCACGAAACGATGTATTACCCATCGCGAATCAGACAGCTTATCGATAGTACCCCGGAGGATGTTACTTCCCTGCAGGAGTTGGTGGATTACTACAAGGCAATATACACGATGCTCAGCGCACAGGCAATGGAGCAGGTGGAAGGAACCGTGAAATGCGACGCAGACTTGCTGGCATATCTCAGGAAGCTTATCACTGGCGGAGTGAAGAACTTCACTTATCAGGAAGCAACCTCATCATCCGCCTATGTAACCTGCCAGTATATCCTTCACGATATTCCATTTGACGCAACCCGTCATCCACATCTTTTCACACCGCTCACCAGCGATATGAAATATCTGGTGGCCCGCCAGATTGTGAGAGAAATAGGGGAGGCAACCAACCTGCGTGGCTGCGGCATTCTTGCCAAGCCGTCATCAGACGGCAAACTCATGATAGAAATCGTTTTACCTGAAAAAATAATAAAGACAAAGACATGAATAATTTTAAGGTTATTATAGTAGAAGATGTGCCTCTGGAATTGAAAGGCACAGAAGGAATCTTCAAGAACGACATACCCGAAGCTGAAATCATCGGCACTGCGGATAGTGAAATCGCTTATTGGAAACTCATCAAACAGCAAAAGCCAGACCTTGTACTGCTTGATCTTGGCCTGGGTGGCTCCACCACTGTTGGAGTAGAAATTTGCCGTAGTACAAAGGAACAGTATCCTGATGTGAAGGTTCTGATCTTTACCGGTGAGATTCTCAACGAGAAGTTATGGGTAGATGTGCTCGATGCAGGATGTGAAGGCATCATCCTCAAGAGCGGAGAATTGCTTACCCGTGGTGACGTGGCTTCCTGCATGAGTGGTAAGAAGCTGGTTTTCAACCAGCCGATTCTTCAGAAGATCGTTGATAGATTCAAGCAGAGCGTAGGAAGCCAGCTGATGCATCAGGAGGCGATGATCAATTACGAGATTGATGAGTACGACGAGCGATTTCTCCGCCATCTCGCCCTGGGTTATACCAAGGAGCAGATCACGAACCTGCGAGGTATGCCATTCGGAGTGAAGAGTCTGGAAAAACGGCAGAATGAACTCGTACAGAAGCTCTTCCCTGATGGTAATAACGGAATGAGCGTGAATGCGACCCGACTCGTGGTACGTGCCTGCGAGTTACGCATCATCGATATTGATAATTTGCAGGCTGATGAAGAATAGTCATACATTCAGCAGGATATGTGGTTATACCATGTTCCTGCTGATACTGGCACAGATCGTACTGGTGCTGGCTTCCTGGCTCATCACTGCCGCCATGCCCGATGTCTTTCCCCGGTCATTGCTCAGCCCGGAAGGTATCCGATGGTTCTTCGGCACTTTCACCGCCAACCTGCAGTCACCTTGGTTGGTATGGCTATTGCTGATCAGCATTGCCTGGGGAGCGCTACGGGCTAGCGGCTTGTTAAACTACGATCATAAGGTTTACCGACAGCGCAATGCCTTGCGGTTGGTTTGCCTGGAATTCGTCCTGTTTATCGGTGTGATGCTGTTGCTCACGCTCATTCCTCATGCCATCCTGCTCAATGTGATGGGAGGATATGCCTCCAGCAGTTTTTCCAGAAGCATCTTGCCCTATATCTGTTTGATGGTCATTGTCATGGCACAGTCTTTCGGCGTAGTCAGCCAAAGACTGAACAGTATTGAGGCAATGGGAGAGGCTATGGCGGATGGAGTTCGCCTGTCTGCTCCTCTCTTTATCATCTATATACTTGTCATTCAATTATATAGTTCTGTAGATTATCTTTTTTGATGATCTTTGATAGTACATCAATTCATCATACTAAAAAATCAAAGGGGCATCCCAATCACTTGGAATGTCCCTTCTTTTGGTATATATTTGGTTTGATAAATTGGTCTAACTATCTTCTGCCACCGAATGAACCGCCGCCATTATGGCTCTTGCTACGGAAAGAACCACCTCCAAAGGAACTGCGGGCCCCATTGCTGCCTCCGCCAAAGGAACGGCTTCCACTGTTGAATGAACGGCTGTTATTCAACGAATTGCCGCCACGGTTTCCACCGAAAGATCCCCTGCTTGGAGTACTGGAACGTGGAGTGAAACCATTATTAAACGAACGGCTGTTGTTGGTAGAGCCACTGCCGAATCCGCTTCGGTTATAACCTCCGAAAGAACCACCGCCACGGACACCACTTCCAAAGGTAGCATTATTTTGGCGACTGTTGCCGAAAGAATGATCACGTGTAACCGTAGTTCTCGTACTGCTCTGACGATTGAGATTGCCGAAGGTCTTGCCACGACCGTAATCGCCACGATTGAATCCATCGCGCATACCGAATCTTGGTTCCTGACCTCGAACACCGATAGGGCGCGGACCGCCGAATTCACGTCCGTGATACCAGCTTCTGCCACCATTCATTCTCCAGCTGTGTCCACCACGATATACAGCATAGAAATGAGGTCTTCCGAAGAAGAAGTAATCTCTGCGTGGGTAGCGTGCATAGATGCCGAAGTGGAAGAATCCACCATCCCAGTAAAGAGGACGGTAGAAATAGCTTGCGGCACAGAATGAGCGATACTGCCAATCCAGAAGAATGTAGCTCAAGTCGAGATTACGCTGACGCCAATAGATGCCGTAGAGATCGTCGTAAGTATCCACGCCCATCAGATAGTCGAGGTTCACCTCATAGGCTGCCTCATACTGATCATCTGTCAGATTCAGCTCGTAAGCCATTTTGTCTGTCAGGAACAGAGCCTGCTGGCGAGCCTGTTCATAACTCATTGCTGATGCAGAAGTGAATGTCATCATGAACATTGCTACTAGTGCTATGATAAACTTCTTCATAATCTTATCTTATTTTATATGTTAAACTTCCATTTTCCAGGAAACCATCAGATTCCAGAATCATCGTCAATTCCGTCATCTTTCTGATTTCTGCTGCAAAGATAAGGCGATTTCTGGAGGTATAGTAAGGATTTTCCCTAAACCGATAGAGGAATTTCCCTAAACGATGCTTTTTTTTCAAAAAAAAACAGTAATTTTGCAGTCGGAATGAACATTTAGAGTGATTCAAATAGATAACTTAGAGTGATTTAAATAAATAAAATGATAGATTCAATACAGAATATTTTAGTTCAGGTTAGCGATTTTCTTTGGTCGTATATCATCATCACCATCTTGATATGCTGTGCCGTGTTTTTCACTTGGCGTACCCGTTTCGTGCAGTTTCGTCTCATCCGCGAGATGGTCAGGCTCCTGCTGCATCCCGATAAGGTTCAACCAGAGGAGATTGGTCAGGAAGAACTGTCTATGGATGTAAAGGTGGATGGTGAGATGAAGCACATCTCTTCCTTCCAGGCTTTCGTGGTGGCATTGGCCAGTAGAATTGGTACAGGTAATCTTGCAGGAGTAGCTACAGCCATCAGCATCGGCGGTCCGGGAGCTGTCTTCTGGATGTGGATGCTCGCTTTGCTGGGTTCTGCTTCAGCCTTCATCGAATCAACGCTTGCCCAACTCTATAAGCGCAAAGGTAAGACTTCCTTCTATGGTGGACCTGCCTATTATATGAAATATGGATTGGGAAAGGGCTGGATGGGTATTCTTTTTGCCGTTCTTATGATCATCACCTTTGGTTTTGCCTACAATTCCGTTCAGAGCAACACCATCTGTCTGGCATGGCAGAAGGCCTTTGGTATCGAGCCTGCCACCATGGGCATCATACTCACGGCGCTTACATTGCTCATCATCTTTGGTGGTATTCAGAGAGTAGCAAAGTTCTCTTCTACGGTGGTTCCTGTCATGGCGGTTGTCTATCTCCTGATAGCCGTTGGCGTGGTGATTTGGAATATCACCAGTTTGCCTAAGGTTTTATTAATCATTATTGAAAATGCCTTCGGATTCAATCAGGCTGCAGGCGGAGTACTGGGCGTCACAGTGATTCAGGGCATCAAACGAGGCTTGTTCAGCAATGAGGCCGGCGAGGGTAGTGCTCCTAATGCTGCTGCGGTGGCTACGGTGAGCCATCCGGTAAAACAGGGATTGATTCAGGCACTGGGTGTCTTCACAGATACCTTGGTAGTATGTTCCTGCACAGCATTCATCATCCTTATGAGCGGGGTAGATGTCACTGCATCCAATGGTATCCAACTGACTCAGGATGCCTTGACCCACGAAATCGGAAGCATCGGAAATCCTTTTGTAGCAGTCATGATATGGCTCTTTGCCTTTAGCAGCATCATCGGCAATTATTATTATGGTGAGACCAACGTGAGATATATCAAGGATTCCAGACTGGGCGTATTTATCTATCGCCTTGCCGTGGCAGCGATGGTGATGATTGGAGCCATCGTGTCACTGGATTTTGCCTGGAGCTTTGCAGACATCACCATGGCACTTCTTACCCTTTGTAATCTTGCTGCCATTGTTTTACTTTCTCGCCAGGCAGTCTTCCTGTTACAGGATTATCGCCAGCAGAAGAAGGAAGGCAAGAATCCTGTATTCAACAAGGAAAAGATGCCTGAGATAGCAGATAAACTGGAGGCATGGTAAATTCACCATGCCACCAGTTTATCCGTTCAACTTATTAATAAGTTTGACATTATTATAAGCGCTATTTATCATAATGTCCCTTAAAAGTAAAATAGTAGGGGCTCTCTTCATACTTAGAAAGAGAGCCCAACTTACAGCTTATTTCAATACAAACACCTTGGTTTCGTGAGCTTTCACGGTGCCTTTCCATCTGTTTGCCTTCTTGGCAATGTCGCGATGCTGCCATACATCTCTTATCAGATACTTGCCGTTTAAGCCCAACTGCTTGAAATCTGCCTGAATAGACTTATCTTTATCACCACAGTTAAGAATGGCAACGGCATGAGAACCATTTGCCAAAGGACGAACATAAATCTGATGATCAGCCTGATTCACCTTGCGCTCAGCAGCCTTGCCCAACGGATCCTGATCAATGGCGATGATTTCCTTGTTCAGGAGAATGCGCTTATCCTCAGCAGAAAGCTTTCTCAGGTCGTTGCTCAATGCCAATACTGATGACATCATGCACCACATACTCATCTGGGTCTGATACTCAGTATAGCTGCAGCCAACTCCACCCAGATCACTGGATGGTCCGCCCTTGCCATTCAGCCCCACAACCAGCATATCCATATCAGGCCACTGTCCGTGGCGAACATCCTTGGCGAGCGGTGCTGTGATATTCACGATATCGAGAATACCCATACCGCCTTGCTTCACGATATCTTTCCACATATCTCTTACATCATAGCTGGTTCTCCAGAGCGAACCGCCAACCTGCTCACACCATTCTTCGCCGTTGCGCTGTCCCCATTCACAGATACCGAGAACGATGTTTCTACCCGATTTGCTCAAAGCCTGAGCCATCGTATGATAGCGTTTACGGGCTGTGGCACTGTCCTCCGGAGCATTGCAGTAGTCATATTTCAGATAGTCGATACCCCACGAAGCAAAGGTGCGGGCATCCTGCTCCTCGAAACCATAACTGGCTGTCCATCCACCGCAGGTAAGCTGGGCGGCATCAGAATAGATACCCAACTTCAATCCCTTGGAGTGAACATAGTCGGCAAGTGCCTTGATACCATTCGGGAATTTCTTAGGGTCTGGAATGATGTTATTATGGCGGTCACGACCTCCCTGCCACAAGTCATCTATAAAGATGTATTCGTAACCGGCATCACGGAAACCGTGTTCTACCATAGCATCGGCAGTTTCCTTGATCAGCTGTTCACTGATGTCACCTTTAAAGAGGTTCCATGTCATCCATCCCATAGGAGGAGTTTTTGCTAATTGGTTGCGCTCCAGCAGCGTTTCGCTTTTCTGGGCAAAAGAAGATGTTGCCAATAAGGCTGCAAAAGCAATAGATAAGATTTTCTTCATATTGAATTTTAATTATATGGTTTATTCCAGCATACAAAGTTACATCTTTTTTCTAAAAAAACGCTAGTTCTTAAACATATTTAATACTTTGTGCCCCTTACATTCGCCATTATTTCATACCTTTGCAAAAAAATAACAAAAAGAAGAAGATATGAAAAAGAAAGATGGTATGACAGGATGGCTCATGAAATGCAGCAGCAGCTGTCTGATATTCATGGGATGCAGTCTGATGATTATGGGATTCAGCCTGCTGTTGACAGGATGTACGGAAAAAGCCAAGAAGATGGAAAAGAAAAATATCAAGGTGGAAACAATCTCTGTAGGAAATACAAACCTGGGTGGAACGAAAGACTATGTGGGTACCATCGAGGAAAAGATGGGATCAACACTCAGTTTTGAAATCGCCGGAAATATCACTTCCATCCGTGTAGATGAGGGTGACAGAGTCAGCAAAGGTCAGTTGCTCGCCACCATCAACCCTACTACCGTGAAGGAGGCTCACCGGGCTACCCTCACCACCCTGAAACAGGCGCAAGATGCATACAGGAGATTCCTGCCCCTCCATCAGTCGGGAACCATCTCGGATATGAAATGGGTAGAGATAGAAAGTAAACTGGAACAGGCGAAGGCAGCCGAAAGCATCGCCCGTCAGCAACTCTCCCACTCTACACTCACAGCTCCATTTTCAGGCGTCATCGCTGCCAAGAATGTGGATATGGGAACCTACGTGCTTCCTGGTCAGCCCGTGCTGAAACTCGCCAATGTGGCTCAGGTCAACGCCAAGGTTTCCGTACCCGAAGCAGAAATCTCGCATCTCCACGTAGGCGACAAGGTGAAGCTGACGGTTGCCGCTCTTTCAGGAGCCGTCTTCTATGGAACCATCTCAGAAAAAGGCATCGATGCCAATCCTATCTCGCATACCTACGACATCAAGGTGGGTATCACCAATCCGCAGGGTCGTCTGCTCCCAGGTATGGTCTGCAATGCCCAGATTCAGGGCAGCGCAGCAGCACCGGCTTATATCATCGTTCCGCCGCAAAGCGTTGAATTGGATGTAGATAACTCCCGATTCGTTTGGACCGTAGTAAACGGCAAGGCGCACCAGCAACCTGTAACCATAGGCGATTTCGAGGGAGATGGCATCATCATTCTCTCGGGACTTCATACTGGCGACCAGGTCATCATCAATGGTCAGCAGAAGGTATCAGAAGGTATGAAGGTGGATACCGGAAAGAGTAACAACCGATAAAATGTGGAGGGAAAAGATATGAATCAAGACAAAAATCAAGATACAAACAAGCCGAGGATTCCGCAGAAGGACACCGCTCTTCACGACCATATCAAGGCTCGCATTACGAGAAAACCCAACCGCATCATCAAGCGTTCGTTCATCGAATCGGCGATGTGCAACCATAATATCGTGATGCTCCTCATGGGTATGCTCGTTTTCGTGGGCATTCTGGGCATCTGCATCATGCCTAAGCAGGAAATGCCGCAATTCACCATCCGCCAGGGTGCCTGCGTTGCCGTATATCCCGGTGCCACATCCGATGAGGTGGAAGAACGGGTGGCGAAACCCCTAGAGAATTTCATCTTCGGATACAAGGAAGTAAATAAGAAGAAGACCTACACCCAGAGCAAGGACGGCATGCTGATCGTATTCCTGGAACTCAACGATGATGTAGAAGACAGGGATGCCTTCTGGAGCAAGTTCAAGCACGGACTGCAGGCCTTCAAGGCATCACTCCCATCAGGCGTTCTCGCTCTGCAGGCAGTGGACGACATCGCCGATACCTCTGCCCTGCTCATCACGATGGAAAGCAAGCAGAAAACCTATAGGGAACTGAACACCTACATCGACCGGCTGAAGGACCGCCTGCGCCGCATCGATGCCATCTCCAACCTCCGCACTTACGGACTGGAGAACGAACAGATAAGTATCTATCTGGACCAGAACAAGTTGGCGAAATACGGCATCGGTTCCTACAAAGTACTCAACCAGCTCGCCCTACAGGGCTTCACCACCATGAGTGGAAACCTGGAGCTGGGCAACCTCAACCTGCCTATCCACATCACCGACTCCTACAACAACGAGCGCGATGTGGCAGAGCAGATTGTCTATTCCGACCCCAAGGGCAATATCGTGCGCCTGAAGGATATTGCCCAGATCAGGAGAGAATATCCCAAATTGAGCAAATACATCAAGAGCAATGGCAACAAATGCGTGCTCCTCTCCATCGAGATGCGACCGGGCAATGATATCGTGAAGATGGGAAAAGACGTTCATCAGGCGATGGATGAGTTTGAGCAGACCCTGCCCGATGATGTGCATATCAATACCATCACCGACCAGAGCAAGGTGGTGAGCGAATCAGTGCTCAACTTCCTTCGCGAACTGCTCATCTCGGTCATCTCCGTCATCATCGTGGTCATCCTGCTTATGCCACGTCGCGTGGCAGAGGTATCCGCCCTCAGCATCCCGATCACCATCTTCTCTTCGCTGGGCATCTTCTATCTTTTCGGTATGGAACTGAACACCGTCACCCTGGCAGCCCTCATCGTAACCCTGGGTATGGTGGTGGATGATTCCGTTGTCATTATCGACAACTATATGGAGAAGCTGGGCCACGGCATGTCGCGCTGGCACGCAGCCATCGCTGCCCCACGCGAGTTTTTCATGTCGGTACTCTCCGCCACGCTCAGCATTTCGCTCACCTTCTTCCCGTTCCTCTTTACCATGCATGGTGACATGGGCGATTTCGTCAAGTCGTTCCCTTGGGCGATGTTCATCATCCTGAGCATCTCGCTCACGGTTTCGCTGCTGCTTACACCTTATTTACAATATAGGGTGATTCATCAGGGCATCAGCAGTCAGCCTACACCCAACGCCCGGAAGAAGCCGCTCGATTATCTGCAGATGGGTTACACCTGGCTGTTGAAGCACTGTTTCGCCAGTCCTCGCATCACCCTCATCGTGGGCGTGGTACTGGTAAGCATCGGTGCCGTCATCTTCGTGAATCTTCCGCAGCGAATGATGCCTATTGCCGAGAGAAATCAGTTTGCCGTGGAGTTCTATCTTCCTAACGGAACCACAGCCGATAGAACTGCACAGGTAGCAGATTCGATGGCTCACATCCTGCAGCGCGACTCGCAGGTAACGGCGGTAACCACGTTTATCGGACAGGGTTCGCCCCGTTTCCATACCACCTACGCTCCGCAGATTGGCGGTCCCAACTTTGCCCAGTTCATCGTGAATACAGTAGATAATGGTGCCACCGAAGAGGTACTCGACCGATATGCCGACCGCTACTCCAACTACTTTCCGGATTGCTACATCCGCTTCAAGCAGATGGATTACAACAATGCCAGCTACCCTATCGAAGTAAGAGTGAGCGGCGACAGCATCAGCGATCTGAAGGCTGCCGCCAGGAAGATAGCTGCCTGCATGCATCAGATAGAAGGTATCAATCTGATCCGTACCAATTTCGAGGAGCCGTTGCCGGGCATCCGGGTTACGCCGGATGCTACCGAGGCCAACCGTCTGGGTGTGAACAAGACGCTGCTCTCTGCCGATCTTGCCATTCATTTTGGCGATGGCATTCCGATGTCCACCCTCTGGGAAGGCGATTATCCGGTGAAGATGGTACTGAAGTCGGAGAACGACAGCGACCTTGCCAACGAATACATCCCTGTGATGGGCGGAACATCGAGTGTACCGCTCCGTCAGCTGGCTAAGATTTCTCCCGACTGGCACGATGGCTGCATCGTCCGACGCAATGGCATACGCACCATTTCCATTGTCGGTGAACCGTTGAGAGGTTATAATGCCAACCAGTTGTCCAACAAGCTGAAAGAGAAAGTATCGAAACTCTCGCTCGGTACCGATCTGGATTGGGAGATTGGCGGTATGGCAGAAAAGGATGGTGAAACCATGCCACAGGTGATATCGGGTGTGCTGATAGCGGTATTGATCATCTTCTTCATTCTGCTCTTCCATTTCAAGCGCATCAGCCTGGCTCTGGTGAATCTCTCCTCCATGTCGCTCTGCATCTTCGGTGCTGCGATAGGACTTCTGATTACCGGCTTCGATGTCAGCATCACCTGCATTCTGGGTGTCGTGAGTCTGATGGGTATTCTGGTAAGAAACGGTATCATCATGCTCGATTATGCCGAGGAGCTTCGCCGCGACAAGGGTCTTTCGGTAAGAGATGCCGCCTTCCAGGCAGGTGAGCGCCGTATGCGTCCTATCTTCCTCACCTCAGCAGCAGCCTCGGTAGGCGTATTGCCGATGATGATAGAGAACAACACATTGTGGTCGCCGATGGGAGCCGTCATCTTCTTCGGAACCCTCATCTCGATGGTGCTCATCGCCACCATCCTTCCTGTGCTCTATTGGATTGTATTCGATAAGCACGGAAAGTATAGCTTGAGGAAAAAGACATCATCACCCGCCAGAAAGGCAAGTTCTACAGAAAATAAAGTTTAAAGACACACAAGAAAAAAGCACGAGAAAAGGCTGGCAGGAAAAATTCCTACCAGCCTTTTGTTTTGACCCACGCAGATTAAGTAATTTTTTAAGTCACGCAGATTTCGCAGATTACGCAGATTTGGAGACCTACCGCTAGGCGTCCCGGCGGATTTGCAATCATAAGTGGTTGAAAGATTATTTTAGGCATGTTGCTCTATAAAGTAGGATTTCCTTTTTTAAGGAATCCTACTTCTTATAGTAACATGTCTGAATGGAGTCTTACTCAAATCCCCACCATTAATAACCACTAACAACGCCCCAACCCATTCTTGC